>Ga0209396_1002057_pt1 | contig 21541 bp, 25 predicted proteins | sample GOMGulsemesocosm_6_FD_184638 | JGI IMG/M metagenome (GOLD analysis project Ga0209396, IMG submission 184638) | Methane-oxidizing microbial communities from mesocosms in the Gulf of Mexico - GOM8C Gulf of Mexico (SPAdes) (version 2) | ecosystem: Environmental > Aquatic > Marine > Cold seeps...
CAAACTCTTTATCAACACCCGCCATAATACGAAGTAGGGTAGACTTACCTGAGCCATTCAAACCTAAAACACCAATTTTAGCGCCAGGGAAAAATGATAAAGAAATGTCTTTTAAAATGGTGCGTTTGGACTGAGGTATAACTTTTGATACCCTGTTCATAGACATGATAAACTTGTCTGGTAGTGCTTGAGCCATAATGGAGATCCTTAAGAATGAGTTGTGATAAAGTAATTTTTTCGTATTGTCGTGTATCGACTAGCGAGCAAGATGGTAAGGGTAAGTCAGGATTAGACAATCAGCAACATATTAATGATGCTGCAATTGAACATTTGATGAAAACTGACGATTTTACACTTCTTGAGCCCGTTGTTGAGGTTGGATCTGCATATAAAGGTAGTAATTTATCAGGTGTGTTAGAAGATGCTAAACGTGGTGATTTTCCAAGCGGTTCAATAATGGTACTTATGGATCAGACTCGCTTTAGTCGGTCAAGTTTTCGCGATGCTATCGATAAAATGTATGATCTTGTTGATACTGGCTTAAAAATACATTTTAGTTCTACTGGTCAAACTATTGGTGCAGATAATATTGAGGATTTCGGAACTCATATTACCGTCTTAGCAACGATGAAAGCGAGTAATGACGAAAGTAAAATTAAATCAAATCGTAATCATGCTAGTTATTCTCGCAGCGTTGAAAAAGGTGAAAACATTTATGTGGGTAGATTACCCAATTGGTTAGAACACACATATGACACAAGCGGATCGAAACCTATAATTAATGGTTTTAAGGTAAGGGAAGATAGACGAACTGTAATTGAAACCATTTATAATCAATATAATAGTGGTGTTGGTGCAACAGGCATTACAAAATTGTTAAATAAAACGGTCACGCCTTGGTCTGAGTATGACAATAAGCGCATTGATAAAAATAATCGTGTGTGGCGTGAGTCTTATATTTCAAAATTGCTTGTGAATCGGGCATTGATAGGCGAAAGGGTTTTTTATAAAGGTAGGGATAATGAAAAGATCGAAGCTGATTATTACCCCCCTGCAATAAGTAAAGAAATGTTTTATCAAGCGGAAGAAATCCGAAAAAACAGGGGGAAGGGATCTTCGGGTGGCTTTAAGTATAAAACTAATTTTTATGCAGGTTTGGTTTACTGTGGCTATTGTGGATCTAAATGTGGTGTTCAAAACTTTAACAATGGTCGATTATCAACACTGCGTTGTACGGCTAAAGCTAAATGTGAGGTATCAACCGATATTTGTGCAGGTGGTACGAGTGGATCTAGGTTCCTTGAGCAAGTATTAATTGAGTTTTGTTCTGATAAAATTAATTATAACTCTATATTCAACACTCAGAAAACTGATGTTAGCGAATTAAAGCTAAAACATTCACAATTAGGGTATGAAGTTAATAAATTATCTGTACGTTTGGATAGGTTAGAAGATTTATACCTTGATGGTATGGCACTGGATAGATATAACGCTAGAAAGGGTAATTTAGATGATGATTTACTCAGTAAGCAAAAAGAATTAGGCGAATTAGCGCGAGATATTGAACGTTTAACTCATACAGAGACTACAGACGAGCTAGACTTTATCGAATTGCTGTTTAATGTTAAAGATAATGAAATACCAGAGGAAATAAGGCTAAAATTGCGCGACTTATTACCACTTTTCATTTCGAGAATAGACTACTATCGTTTTTCTTCTGATTGGGTTAGTCAAAGACAATTAGACCAGTACAGCGAACATTTAAACCAGTTCAGCGATAATTTAGATATGAATGATTCTGTTTTTAAAGATCTCGAAGCTAAAACCATTAAGAATAAAGAGGTGATTACATATGGTATTCATTTTAAAAATGGCTATTACCGCAAAATAAATTATAACCAGAAAACTAAAACATGGGTAAGTATGAGTGATAATAGTAGGGATAATGGGAATAAATGGAACTTTAAAATAGCTTAATAATAACTAACATCATTATTAGAAAGGCTAGTGCTTATGGTACTAGCCTTTTTTATTGCCTGTGATAAATATTCTAAACGATATAGAGGTAATAAAAATGAAACATTTAACAGGTCAGGAACTAGAGAAAACGCGCGTATTGATTGAGAAAACAACCGATTTAAGCAAACTTGAAACAGCAGCTAATATAATTGAGTTGCAGGTTTTCAACGGTCAAACGGCTTATCAAAAAGAGCTTGAAGCATTAGAAAAAAAATATGAATGGATCTTAGTTACTGAGAAGTTGCACAAAATTGCACATGATAAAATCCGTGGTCATAACGACTATATAGATCCGCTTGATAATATGAGTGAAGAAGACCTATGGAATGACAATTTAGCCTTTAGTGACGAGGAATAAATATCATTAATCCCGTTAGTTTATAAAGGTATCCCATGACAAAAGCATTTAACAACACGCCCAAAGATATCAACTTACATGCTTTAGAGGGTAAAAAGATTGATAGAGTGTTTAATAAGGTATATGAGTGTTCCGACCATCTAGACGAGCGCACAAGGAAAGAATTAGAAAAAGACAATGATAATAAACCAAGTCCTTGTTGGTTTGTCGATAGTAAATCCAATCTAGCTTATTCTCGCGTTCATATAAACGGTAAACAACTTTATATCCATAGATTATTTTTCAAGTTATTTTACCCACATATTAACCTATATAATAATTTTATTGATCACAAGTGCCGTTCAACTGGCGTTTTTCTTAAAGGTACAGGGACGGGGTGTTGTGTCAATCCATCACATTTAGAAGCTATGAGTCAGTCAGAAAACACACTTTTAGTATTTTCTAGGCAAAAATTAGATAGTGAATATGTACCCGACCAGTTTAACAAGTTTGAAATTGATTCTAGTGGTTTTAACTTTGAGGATTTACCGAAAGAGGACTTATTCAGCCTTGAACCTGATCAAACAGTGTTGGAAACTGACCGCGAGAGATACAAAGGTATATTGTTCTGTGAGTCAGTAACGGATGATTTTTTAATAGATACTGGCGAGTTTAGAGATGTTTTTGACGAACTTTGATGATAAATATTACCGATATAACAATAACATAACGATTAAACAGGTAATAATAATGAAGATTTTAACAAGTAAAGAGTTCCGCGAACAAGAGCTAGCCATTGACGAGCATCAATTTACATTTGCTGAGACTATGCAGCTACAAGAGACACTAAACGCTGTTGCAAAGGGTGAACTATGCGAGGCAAAACAGAAAGATAAATCACCTTTAAGCACTGCATTATCTCAAAGCGCGAAAATAAAAGCACAAAAATTATTGCAACAACAAAAGCACCTTAAACAGTTACTTGATAAAGCTGATCCTGATGAAAAGCAGAAAATATTAGCCTTAATGGTTACTACCGCCAGCAAGTTAACCGTTTTAAATATCGGTGTAGCCTTGAAAGACAGCCGTTTAATTAAGGTAACAGTATAAAATAATTTAGCGTGTTTTGAATTAAGGCACACAAGCATATTAAATAATGTAAAAAATACTATCATTAATGTTTCAATATCTTATTTATAGTATTTTAAATGCACATAAATAAAATAAAATAAAATAAAATAAAATAAAATAAAATAAAATGAAATAAAATGAAATGGATTCTGTTATTGGGATTAATCTTCTCACAAATAAGTCAATCTAAAGAAATAGATATCAAGGAATCGGTTCTATATTGTGTTGAATCAGCTTCTGCTGGAATTGAAAAAGGTATATCTACTCGCTTTAAACCAACAAAATTAGTAATAAAAATTAAAGGAGATACTGTTGAAATATCTCAAAGAGGGGAGACTACTGTATTTTACAAGCATAGAAATAACTTTTCTTTTATTGAAGGTAATCTTTATGCGTATATGCTTGGAGGAAATTTGATTGTTGAAATAGACAAATCTAATAATTCAATCAAGTTTAATCTATTTTCCCACTCGAATCTCCTCGAAGACGGAAGCTCAGTACTCACAACTAGTCTAGGCACGTGTACTAAATGGTAGTGGTCAAATTATTAGTATTGCTTAACTCGCGTGTTATCGGCCTTGTATTGGTTGGCGAGTAGTTCAGCTTTGGCTAATGCATCATTTTTCATAATAATTTCAGCTTTTTCTAATGAACTTAATGCTGAATGGTTAACCTTTAGAGGTGGTTTAAATGATTCACGCTTGACCATTCTATCTAACTGACGGCTATCGCTGTGTACTGTTATTGCTGGCGTATTCATAACGAACAGGGGATCAATAAACTCAATGTTTTTGATAAGTAAAACATCGTTTTCTACCTTAAATGACAAGCTCGTCATGTGTTGAATTAATACACCATATTCATTATCAGACTTAGCTTTCACTCGTTGAATACATAAGGCACTTAATACCGACTTGATTAAATCGAAACTTGATAATTTTGGTAAATTAGAACCAACTAATAAAACATTTTCGCCATTTAATTCAATCTCAATATGATCTAGCTGTAAGGTTTCATCCAATACGGTTTCATCCTGTAGACCTATTTTGATATTGTGTTTTTTCTGGTCGGCTTTTTCATAGTCGTTGGTAAGCATATCTAAGCCAAGTTCAACGCTTGAGCGATTAATTTTATAATCGAAAGTATGATCAGCTACACCATTCTTTTCAATATGGTCATGAGTATGTTTAAGCTCTTTGATTGTGAGTTTTATTTCATCCTCACTTTTGCGCGATCCATGGTAACTAGTCTCTTCATGTTGCAATTTCCTGTATTGAACCGCGATCATGCTTTCAAGCTTGGCTAAATGTTCGGTTTTATCACCTAACTTCACTTTAGTTTTGATTAGTTGGTGTGGTAGCTTTTTGTAAACGTTAGCTAGCTGTATACCTTGATTTTGTTGCTTGTCTGTAAATGTAATTTTTTTAAACTTTGTCATTTCTCCTTACCTTTTGCTTTTGTTGGGATATAAAAAACGGCTAACCCAGTGAAAAGTTAGCCGTTAATGTCTTACAAACTAGGAGGGAGCATCACCACCCCCCTTGTATTACTATTTAGCTAAATTATTTTGATGCAAGTTGCACAATACTAGTTATGATACTGTCACGGTCGAACAAACCCGTTTTTTTATCGCTGTTTATTATGATATCTGAGACTTTAAAATCTAGCTGACATTCATCTATGACGGTTTGTATCGCTTGCCTATTATTTTGCATTCTAAAGATTGATTTATCATAAACCATGCTTACCTTTTGCTTAAATAATTCTTGTTCGCGTTCTTTGTCGCTTAAAGATAATTGTAATTCAAGTTCGGTTATCTTCATTAATGCTTGCTCTAACTCCTGTTTGGTTATATCTAAATCATTCATATTCTTACCTATAATTTGAAAGTAAATACACTTTCGTCAATTGTTGGTTTGGCCTCGTCTTTGGCTTTATCGATCTCTTTCGGCTTGATTTTCTTGGATAAATCGACTTTTAGTGTTTTCTTAGTGTCGAGGATCTTTGCTTCAATCAAACCTAAGTCAAAACGCATTGCATCAAGGGTTTTATATTTACCTAATGCATTAGCTTTCATGGTGTCTAGTTCAGCCTGTTTAATGCTGTGGTAGTTTTCCACTAATTTACCGACTTCTGTTTGAAAAGTGGTATTAATATAGGTTTTTAGATTTTCGTTTTTGATTTCTTGTTCTGTTAATTGTTCCATGGTGTACCTATAATGAAAAGTTGAATGTTGTGGATTTAGTAGATTCTTGCAAAGCTGGCGATTCTGTTTCCAGTTCAGCTAACTCTTCAATAGCTTTTGTTAACTGGCTAGATACTGCGTTAACCTCACTAATATATTTCAGAGCTTGTTCATTGAACACTAGATCAATTTTTTCTTCTTCTTCGTTGATAGTCTTCAAATGTTTTTGTTCTTGTTCCTCAACCATTCGTAAACGGTCGAACTTTTCAGCTTTTTCAACTCCCCCATTTTCTTCGATTGCTTCAATAAAATATTCAACCATTTGTTCTACTACGATTTCTTTTTGTTCGTTGTGGTCTAATAGTGCTTGTTCATTAATCATACTGTTACCCTTAAAATGTTTGTTTAAAACCGTGTTTTTTGACTAATCGCCAAACTGCACTGGTTGATAAATTAAGCTTTGTGCTAATTGCTCGCTGAGATATACCAGCCTCTATTAACTTCTTAACTTTTAAAATTGTTGTTGTCTCCATGGTGTTATCCCCGTTGATACTTCTTAATAATATTTAGGCTCGATTAAAATCGCCATTTATCGACATTTATCGCATTATTTTGGGTGCTAAATATTGGTATATCCCAAACAAAAAAAACAGGTAAAGGAAAATGGCGAGTTTATTTAATAAAAGAAAAAGTTTAAGAATCAATAAAGGCATAGCACCAATTAAAGATGTTGTTGAAGATAATTCAGAGAGTATTTACGTTGAGTTGAATAGCGGTATATTAACCACTAACTCTAAAGACTATTACGATAGCTTTGGTGGAAAGTGTAAAATTGAACGTAGTAAAACGTTAATGAAACGCTTACCAACTGCTATTAAAACAGTAGAGTTTGAGAGTAAGACAATTAACTTTGATCCCAAGTTTCATTATGTACGTGTTTCACTTGGTAACGAGCAGTTTGTTAATTTTTACTCAAAAAAGGAACTTACAACACAAGCGATATTAGATTTCATTCGCAGCGCTTTGCTTACAGCATTGGATTCAACCATACAGCATAAAAGAGTAGATTTTCCAATTCTATCCAAACTTGACCAAGATAATTACATGAACACCGTAGTTAAAAGCTGTGTACTGAGATATAAAAAATGTGCTGAAAATACATCGAGACAAGATAAACATGATTTACTTATTATCGATAATATAAAGTATGTGGACAATCACATCAGTTGTGCCACCTAATGAAATCTACCGTGACCACTAAATAACATTAGATTTGTTACTAATACATAAGACGAATTGGGCGCTTTATAGTCCTTTCACACATCGAACAATTAATTTGTTATTTTTAACTCGTTGATCTACAGACAACAATCAAGTAATCTCGCATTATTGACAATTAGCTCCATCTTGTAGAAAGAAGGACTTTCCTCCCATAATAAAGCTGTTATGTGCCAGTGTTATCTTGGCACATTCAAAGTGGTATTAACTACGTTAGAAAATATGCTATTGGCATCGGATTATATAAATGAATAATGAAAATGTATTGATAATACTAGCGGGAATTCTTGGTAACCCAGCAACAGACGTCAATAATATTGATGGTAACCTATCATTAGCAGAAAGATATATCAGGCATATTGAATCAAGAAATAGCATGGGAAATACGCCATCACCATTAGAATCAAAAGAAACGGAAAGTATTAATGAAGCGGCTAGGGAATCAAAGGTCAATAATGATCCTGAATTGCTCAAAGAGAAGTTAAGAAAAAGAAAGGAAGAGTTAAAAAGTCGGTTTTCATAAATAAAGCAATGCGATATTGCACATAACAAGAACTTCAAACGGAAAAAATAAAAGGGTAAATATACGATTGGTAGATACTTCGTATAGTAAGCTGAATCCTCAATTTAAACGAGCGTATGATGATATGAATAATTTATCTCCTGTTGTTGGTGAGTTAAATGGCGACCGTAGTAGTTACTAATGTATGAAAATAATTAAGCGAACAAAACACTCACTCTAGGGAATGGTATGGCAGTTTTAGATACGTATATTTCAGCAAAAATGCTACAAAAACTAATTAAGGTATTGGCGCTCGCTTATAAAAGCAGTACAGATAAACGCAAGAATGAGTTGATTCATATTGACGACACATTCAGTGACTCTAGGGCTTTGGCTCATTATTACATTGAGCCTAATTGCCAACAGGTCAACCCAGCGGATGAAATTGAAGATGAAGCCATATCTACAGTGCAAACTAATATATTCAACACTATCAATAATTTTCTGAATCGAGAAATTGTGGTGCGTGATGGAGGGGCTAATCAAATGTTTGTCTTAGCTGATGCTGGCATGGGAAAAACTTCGTTATTGATGATTTTAAGATTAACTCACTTAATGTCTTTTTGGCCTAAAGGTTACAAATGCCAATTGCTTAAATTGGGCGCAAATACCCTCGAAGAAATAGACAAAATCAACGATAAGTCAAATACCCTATTGCTGCTGGATTCACTAGACGAAGACCCACAATGTAAAGACGGTGGAACAGTTCAACGTTTAATCGATGTTCTTGAGCGAAGCAAGACTTTTAAGCGGGTGATCATTACTTGTAGAACCCAGTTTTTTCCACAGAACAAAAATATAGTAGACTCGGTTTTTAATACTATTGGTAAAATAAGCTTTGCCAATTTCTCTTGTCCTCTGATTTATCTATCTTTATTCAACGATGATCAAGTTGAATCATACCTTAAAGTGCGATACGCAAAAGGACTGTCAAATTATTTTACTTTTAGCGACAACCCTAAAGTAGCAAAAGCCTTGAGTGCTCTTAGAAAAACGGGATCGTTACAATTCCGTCCTTTTTTGTTGTCGCATATCGAAGATATTTTAGAAGCCGCCGAAAATGGTGCCAATGAGTACGAACTATACAATGCTTTGATTGATAAATGGCTGGACAGGGAAGTAGGTAAATTACGAGAAAAATACAACAAAACCGTAAATAAACAAGATTTACTACAAGTTTGCATTTGGCTTGCAGAAACCATGTACCGTGCGGGTAGTAATAGTGTCTCGCTTGATAAAATTAAACAGTTATGCGCTCAAGAATCTAGTATCCACCTGCTCAGCGTGAAAGCAGAAAAGGTAGTTAAGGGCATTAATGAGTTAGATATTGGCACCAATTCACTACTTAACCTCAACTCCGCTGGGGAGTTTCGGTTTTCACATTTGAGCATTCGAGAGTTCATTTTGGTGTATGGTGTCTCCGAAAAACTTATCAGTGGTTTGAAACAGCCATTTGTAGTCAGCGATAAAATGAGAAAATTTATACCTATGGCTTCTATTAAAGAGCCATTTCATTTTGTTAATGCAAAAAAAGGGTTTATATTAAATGGCTTTAGGATGGAAAATGTTAGTCAACTCTATGGCCGAAACTTAAAAAATTCAGAGGTGGATTGGGGGGAATTTTTGTCTAACTTTATACAGCAAGATATACATGGATATATTGCTGTCATAAAAATAATAATTTCTTTTCTAGATAACTGTCCAAAGCAGCTAGATAAAGAAGAACGGCTGACACTGCTGAAATTAATAGAACAACTTTCGTTAGGAAGCCTAAAAGGACTTGAATATGAAAATCGAATAACTCGAGAAGATCTACAAACTATAAAAATTCGAGATAGGAAAGAAATTTCAACATTTCAAGTAAGTCGAGATAGGATAGAAATTTTAACACATAGAGTAAATCGAGATATAATAGACGCATCCATAAAACGGGTAGGTCGAGATAGACTAGAAGGAGCAACAAAGCTGGTAAGTCGAGATATACTAGAAGGATCCAGAAAACTGGTAAGTCGAGATATACTAGAACTTCAAATAATTGAAGAGGATATAACGGTAATAAAGGTTGCCAACTTAATTATGCATGGACTGGAGGTAGAAAGTATAAATCTATCGATGACACAGCGGAAGAGACACCCGTATATGCAGATACGTATGCTGGCTCTTGTAGTTGATCTACTAGTTGAGCTAGTAGTTGAACAACCAGATAGTCGTCTAATTGAGAAGTTCGTTGATATTTTATCAAAATCCCCAGATAAGTGACTACTGTGTATTTTCAATGTGAAAAATAATTGAATTACCTCGCGCCAAGGCTTTTTATTTTGGCTCAAATTTGTTGCGAGGAACTAACCCACAGAGAATAAAGTATGTATATTTACAACACCGTTTAATGTATTCAAAGTGGTTCTAATTTTTCATAACAAACCTAACTGTACATAAAACCAACAGGGCAAGTTTTATTTTAATTACTTGTAACTGTCGATTTAATGATAAATAGATATTTCCAACAATTTCATTTTCATCTGCTAAGTTATGATTGTTGTAAAAGCATATTTTTCTCAAGCACAGTTAATAATTCTTCGCGTTTAATCATTATATATTTTGGCGCATTTATAGCGATACCTACCTGTCCACCAGATAAGGAAACTATGGTTATCTTAGCATTGCCCACGAACAACGATTCGTTTGTTTTACGACCTATTACCAAATTACCGCGTGATACTGATTTACTTTTGTTTGCTGTTTTTGTTGCTGTTTTTTTGATTTGTTCTAACATTATAATTTCCTTTATTTTGCTTGAACATCCTTGTGGTGTCCTTATTCTATTATTTATGCACCATGTTTTGTCCGTTGTATTTTCTCCTTTAAATACTAAACTAAATTACACAGAAATAACGTCATATTTCCCTTGTAATAATTACGTCTATATGCATTATGGTTGACTTTTCTTTTAAATCAATATATTATACATGTCGAATTGAGTTAATAGACTTAATTCGATATAGAACCATAGATAAAGATATGAGTTCTTAGTTGTTCCATTGAGTTCAACTAGGTCTAATCTAGAAATGATTGACCATTACATAGAATATATAATGCCTGTACTGCGCTTAAAATTAATTAAGCCTCTACGGGTTTTTTGTTGTTAATTTTTTATAACTAGAATATCTGGAAAATTAATGAAGCTAAATATTGGAGAAGAGATAACTTAATAAAAATAGGTAATAAAGTATGACTAAAATTAGAAGATCTCGTCCTTTCGTTAGAGCGGTAAATCGCGAGAAAATAGTAAGGATGTATAACGACCATGTACCGATAGATCAGATGATGAAAATCTTTAATCTGTCTCGTTCTGGCATATATGCAGCATTAAAAAAATATGCATATAGTGAGTAAACCAAAAGGTAATAACTAAAAATTGAATATAAAAAACCCTCAATTAAGAGGGTTTATGAAACTTTGAATTATCGTTTTCCGCAAAACAATAATTCGATACTAACAATAATCTGGTAAGGATTCTTAAGTGTAATATTATTTATGCTCGTAAATCTTTACCCAAAAAATACAATGGTAAGGAGATGGGAAATACAACCAAAAATAAGGATACACAATCATTTAAAGAACTTTTAGAGTCTATAACTGTGGGTTATGGAACACCAGATGATAATAAAAACTTAACAAAAATTAGCTTTTTTGAAGTTATCGGGAAAATGTCAAAAAACCGTTATGCACCTGACATGATAAAATATAATTCAGCGAAGTCAAACGCTAAAGAGGGTGTTAAAGTCAGTAAAGATAATTTCATGCCTTATTTCATCCCGCACGCTAATATGTCTGGTTCACGTAAACTATTAGACGATTCAGGCGAACGCGACCATTCACGTTGGGAACCATCAAAACTAATTCATGGCGATTTGGATAATATACCAGCAGATGAGTTTAAACGAGTATGGGAGCTATTATTAGAAACCCAACCTCTTGCAATGTTTGCTAGTCCAAACAAAGGGATCAAAGTTTTTTACTATACAGATATTGTAACAAACAACGAAGACATCAAGAAAATATTTACTAATGTATGTAGATTCAAGATCCTTGAAATATTAAGGTCTAAAGGTTTAGAAGAATACTACGATTTTATGCCAACTCATTGCTCAGTAAAATGTTATGTTTCTGGCTCGGTTGATGGCTCTTTCACTGATATTTTTGTAAATCAAAATTATAAAATAGTTACGTTATTAAATGCTATCAAAGCAGTCCGTGAAAATTCCCTGAGAGTTTTAGACATTAATGAAAAAAGAGCTAAATACGTAGAGCTTGCCAAAAGTGAAAAATCTTATGATGAATGGAACGATTTACACCCAAATTATCAAAAGGCTTGTTTAGCATCGTGTGAGCAAAGCTATAGAGAAGCAGTAGCCGAAAGTACATCTACAGGTAATGGCAGTAGTTTTACACTAGCAGGTAAATTAGCATCGTCAAAGATAACTAAATTAATGGCTCGTGAATACATGGTTCGTTTCAGTAATCATCATAAGCGTATTAATATCAAAATTGACAAACAATTAGATGCTGGTTGGGGTAGGACTGAAATACTTGGTGGTAAAGTAAAAGAAACTAGTAAATATACACCTGCATTAGAAGTACTAAATCGTGAACTTGAAAAAAGTACCCTCTCTCTTTTTAAAATTACTCGTAAATCCTCTGATTTTAATAAGAAATTAAAAAAGAAAAAGCCTAAAAAAGTTAATGAAGTTAAGAATAATCTTGATACAGGGATTAAAACTACAGATCTATCTAAATTAAATGTTTCAGTAATTAAGGGGTTACCCGGTTCTGGTAAGTCTTTTAGAAGATGTCGCATAGCCACTGATACCTTATTTAAAGGTGAAATCACTTTGTATATTTGTCCAGATATTCACAGTATTACTAAAAATGTAAGTGGATCACGATATGACGAAATTGAGAAATATTTAAAGCAACTGCACAAAATGAATAATTTAGATCAGGTGTTTACTATTCATTCACAAACAGATATGGATTCTAATCAACGTCAGCATGTAGGCACTTTATTTGAAAATAGTGTTGCTGAACTAAAGTCTAAGAGTTTAGGAGGAGTAATATTCCTGACAATGGCAGGTTTGAAAGTTGTTGATTTAGAATTACTTAAGGGGTTAAACACTCATATAGTATTTGATGATATTAACGAACTGTCGGAGGTTCAGTCTCTAGGGAAATGGAACGCAAGTGAAGTTAAAGTTTTCTCTGATAACATAGTATTTGATGCTGTTGGATGTAGTTATCGTGTAAAGCACCTTAGCCATATTGGGGTTAATAATTTGTTGATGTGGGATCTGGCTAAACAAGCTGCACCTGTATATTCAAAATATATTAGGGCAATTGATGATAATAAAAAAGTAAATATGACAGTGTATTACATCATTGAAAAAGATGAATTAGTAGCAAATTATAAAGTCGGTCAAGTTAGTATTTTTAATCTAGAAAAGCTTAAGCATTTTAAATCAGTTGTGTTCAGTGGCGATCAGGTCGAACATAGTCCCATGGTTAAAATGATATCTGATAAAGGTAATGCTGAGATTAAAGAGATCCCATTACCAGCTAGACAAAAAAACTTAGCTAAACGATGTCCAATAATTTATTACATTACGGATTATAATTACAGTAAAGGCAAAGTGGCAACTAAGCAAAATATAGTTGCAGCTACTTGTAAAGCTATAGGGGAAAAGTTCGGGAATAAACATGAAAATGCATTGCTTTGTCTGAACAATGATCAGAAGTCTTTCAAAGTATTTGAGTCAGAGATGGGTAAGTATTTTGATAACTTAACTATTAATGGTGCAAATACTAAGGGCAAAAACGATTTACAGGATAATACTATTATTCTGTCAATATTTAGAGTTGGCTTGAATGCTACAACTAAACACTTGCAAGAGCATTTAACGGGTTATAGTAAGGACGATTTAGAAATATTTGTTCATCAGAACTTGTTAATGCAAAATGCTTTACGTGGCAATTTAAGACGTGAAGATGATAATCGAAATAATGTAATCGTAGTTCCAACGAAGGCGGATGCAACATTTTTACAATCTCGTTTTTTATCTGAGGCAAACGAACAAATGAAGATTGAATTAATTGATAGTGAGCTTTCTGAAATGTTCGCACCTCTTAAAACAGGTAGGAATACAAAATCTGAAACGGGGATTCCTATGACTGCTAGACAGCGTAATGCTTTATCTAGACTTAGAGGTAAGTTTAAAAAAAATGTTGATTTATTTGAACCATTATTTCTCTTAAAGAAAACTTATAAATTGCGTGGTAAAGAATTACAGGAGATGTTTGATGGTTTATTGGCGGATTTAAACAATACTGACGGAAATACCAAAACAGAAAATGATACCAATATACTAAGATCTATTAATAAAGTTAGTCCTGTTATTGAATTGTTTCGCGATACGAAACCCGACTCTACCCCTCTTTATACGAAACGTATCGCGAAAATAAAAGGTGATTTGATGGATAACATTATTGATTTTTCACAAGTTAATTTAGTAGAAACAAGACCATTAATTGTTGATGAAAAAGTTGAAGGTCTTGATACAGATAATGTTGTTATGCTCAAGAAAATAAGGCTGAACCAAAATAAAGAGCACGATTATTCAAAGTTTTATTTCGGATAACCCAATAGACATAAGAGTACCTTTAATAAATTAAACAAATAGAAAATAATGTTGGTGAAAGTAACTTTACTATCAAGTTAATACGTTCTGCTGCCACTCCATTATCGTTATTTATCAGAATTAGCCGACCATATGAGTCGGATTTTTCTGCTTCAATGTATCATTACTCATATATAGGGATCTCTAAATACCAAGGATTGCCCTCTAAAGGTTTAATAGACCAACCTTGATTGATGTTTGGTGGATTTCTTAATGGAAGATTCCAGTTTTTGGAATATTCATGATACTTTTCATGGTAGTCACCTGATTTTGAGTTTTGCAAAGGGAACATGTCAAACTTGTCATAAAAATATGAAAGTAGATCTGTTTCAACTTCCTTATAAGCATTTTTATTTCCTTTAACTTTAATTTCAGTCATCCAAATTTTTATAGAAATATCTTGAAGTGAATCAGATAGATGTTTTAGCCAATACTTTAAGTGACTATTAATTCGTGACCTTAATTGACCTCTACCTATATATAAGACTTTTGATGGCAGACTATCATAGTCAATACTAAGATTATCTCCAATTGTGATTACGTATATCCCTTGCTTAACTGAAGCTAGCTGAGAGGAGAAGCTCTCTTCCCAAACCTCATCAAGATCTTTTAGGATATTATTCCTTACTTTTGAATCAATCCATTCCCAAATATTTTCTTTGACATTATCATAGGCAAGGGTGCGTAAATTAACTCCCATGTCAGAAGCGTATTCACTAAATCTTATAGGATAATCGCTTTTAACCCATTCATACTGTATATGTGCCAATCGATAATTTCCTTTAATAATAGAACGATATTATGAGTTATTTATTTCCCGTTTAAACAACTTCGACACCCTTATCTTCGACAGCTTTTGAAGCCATAATGACAAGGCCAGCTATTAAAGCAGCACCACCTAATATTTTTATAGCTTTAGGGTTTTCAGCAAGAGCAGCAACAGCAACGCCACCTATTAAGGCACCACTTACGCCAGCTACTACCTGAGTAGATGAGACCTTAAGACCTGAACTCCATTTTACAAAATGCTCACAATTATTTTCGGTAACAGAATAAATCCATTTACCAATTTGAGATCGTGCATCTGAAAGTATCTGAGAGACTGATTTTTCTGAATTAGATACAGTAAGATAAGTATACTTTCCTTGTGTGACTTCATCCCAACTCTCTTCTTTAACTGTGCCAGTTCTCTTAGTGGCTGAAATAAGCATATTTTTACCAAGGGCACACAATTGATCGGAAACAAGTGACCAATGTTGGTATATACCAAACTGAGTAACTACTACATCTCCAGCTTGTACTTCTAAATTATTCATTCATTAACTCCATTTAAATTAGTAGCTTATTATATTGTGGCTTGATGAGCTAGTTTCAACCACTAGTTTTAAAGTTTTTAATATTGTTCTTATAACTATGGTCTTAAGGTGTAAATGATGACGTGTTCTTATAGATGTTTGATTAACCTAAAAGACTAGTGTATTCTTTTAGTATACTAAAGAACAAAGGCAATTTAATAATGAAAGTTTACATGTACCTTAGAGCAAGCTGTAAATCCCAAGATGCTACACGCGCACAAGATTCATTAGAACATTTCGCAGAAATTAACAACCTTACCATTGAGCAAACATTTATTGAAAACGATAGTGGTGCAAAGCTTGAACGTGTGGAATTAATGAAGTTGCTAGATGTAGCTGAGAAAGGCGACATATTGCTGATTGAAAAAATAGACAGAATTAGTAGGTTAGCTAAAGCAGATTGGGAAGAGTTGAAAATCAGACTTACTCAAACTGGTGTTACTTTAGTTGTTGCAAGTTTACCAACTACACACGCAATATTAAAAGAGGGTGGTGATACTTGGACATTATCAGCTATTAATACACTAGTTATCGAACTTGCAGCAGAACACGCGCGCGATGATTACGAAACTAGACGACTAAGAGTAGCGCAAGGTATAGCTAAGAATGGTCATAAGTTTATAGGCAAGCAAGTAAGCGAGAAGACGGTTAAAGCTATGAAGGAAATGAAAAGACAATTAGAGCTAGGCAACACGATCACTAATGCGTTAAAGGTTGCAGGGATAAGCCAATCTACTTATAGGAGACAGTTAAAAGGTATTAGTCAAAGCAAAAAAGCATAATAGGTTGGCATTACTCAAAACACTATAAGTAATCATCCACCCATACTAAAAGCATCATTCGTGATGCTTTTTTCGTTTACTAAATAACCCAGTAAATAGTATTGATACTTCGATGAACTTTCATAAATACTAGTAAAAGGTGCTGATTATGTGGGAGGACGAAAACGAAGAATTGACAACGTGGGGTGATGAATGGTTCATTGATGATAAATCAACCAGTAAAGTTAAGCCGAAAAAGGTTTATTTAAAATCACCAGAATTAAAGAAGTATTGTTTACCATCGCGTAAAACCTATGAAATGACAGGCAAGATCCGTTATCTGATTTTAAAAGACGAGTTCAGAATATTAAATAAAAATGAACGCAGTGTAACGCATCAATTTATCTTAGATGATAATAAAATGCATGTTGTCAGATTAGATAAGTCAATGAATACAGCACTTACAAAGGCTTTAAAGGCTAATGCATCATATGGTAAATATAATGATTTTAAGCAAGATATAGTCATCAAGGCACTACAAAGGCATATCGCTATTATTAACCGTTACCAGAACATTGAGTTTAAAGGCACGTTGAGCGAGGTTTTAACTAAAGTATGTAAAACTCAAGGTATTAGTAAGAGCAAGCTACTAAGGAGAGTTATACAAGACATAATTGCATTGTAAGCTTACTTTACTAAAACTTTGGTGGAATGAAGAATAGGATTTTCCAATGAGTCACGCCTTTGATATTACCGAGATATTTTGGACTTACTTTCTTTTTAGATGGGATTCCATTACAGAAATAAATCCGTCAACGGCCTTTTTAATAGGCTCAATAATAGTCCCTTTTATCTCATTCGCGTCTTCAAATGAACCATAAGTTAAGTTATCTTCATCAGAGTCTATATGCCTCTTGTACTCCTCTATCATATAATTCACTTTCTCTCGTTTGTATTCTGAATCAATACTCTTTATTTCCATCTTACAATGGCCATACATAGAAACAAGCCCATAAAAGTTTTCTGCAATACCTAGCGCTTCTTCTGCATGTGCAACTACAGTATCAATAGCTATAGTCTCACTAGCTCCGAATAGAATCTTGATTCTTTTTTGTATTAGTTTGTAATGAGTAAGCTTCTCTTGAACAGGATTAGTTAAAGTCTCATAATACTCAGATGTATGGATTCCGATCTTAATCAGATTGTGATTGCTTCGTAAACCTTTAGCTAAATCTAGTAGTTCATAAGATGCCTCAACAGCATCTATTGCTAAGTCAAACCGATCTCTATAAGTCGCTTGCTCTCTCCATCGATTCATACCAACAAAAGCTCCTATAGCTAAGGCTATAGTTCCGACTCCTGATAATGTCGATCCAGCCCCTGAAAGAAAGTTACTGTAAGCAGTTAGTTCTGATAGAGTCACGGATATTCCTCATTAATTTTCGTAATAGATTAAGTTAGCAGCGAATATACCAAAATTTATGTTAATTACTATAAGTTTTCTTTAACTAGCAGCGCCTTATTTTTTTAACTCTAAACGTATTTAAATAACTATCTGTTACGATATATCTAACTTACTAATTTTTATAACTAACCAAAATTAAGTTATAAAAAAAGCCACGTTAAGTAGCTTTTTGTTCTTATTATTGTATATAATTCCCGTTATCAGGTGTTATCCGCCAAGAGTTCACCTGATAGATTTTTTAAGCAAAAATCTTCTGTTAATTGGGAGTAGATCGATAATGCGTTGGTATTATGATCTTCTTTCCGTTAACAACCTTCTTATGTTCATGCACATAAACTTTTTTCTTACCTTTTACTGTCTTCATTATATTTCACCTAGATTTAATAGTAATTGCACAGGATCTCGTTCTTCGAATAGCTCTTTACTAACAATTTTACCTAAAACCATTTTCATTTCCCTTTGTAGTTAAGTCATAAATTAAGTATTGCCAATCTTATTCTGGCGTATTGAGTATATCATTAATTTTATCGGTGAGCCTAGAAAGATTTACAAAATAAGCCCATGTAGCGCATATACGTACACTAAGGTATTAATGTGTATGTCAGTACGCGTACAGTTACATGTAATCCATATAGTCCACTTAGGCGCATTAAGCCTAATAATACTTAATAAAGGTGAATAATACTTAATAGTACTGATTAAGTATTAATTAGTTTGAATTAGGGTGAATAACAATGAATCACTGCTAAATGTGATTTATTTTGGTCAGGTATAAACTAAAAACCCCACTATTTTAAGTAGTGGGGTTTTTGTTATTCAGCCTTATTAATTAAAAGAGCTATTCCACTTAGAGGAATAGCTAGTAATAACAGTAAAGTTATTTTATTATATTCTCAGTCTAAAGTAGTGCGTTTCGGTGGAACGATTTTCGAAACGCGGTTCATCGACATGATGAATTTATCTGGTAACGGCTGAGCCATGTAGATACCTTATTATTTTGAAGGGAAAATTCTATTGGCGATATTTTAGGTTAAAGGGGCATGGCAAGCAAATGTGATTGAGAGGATTTCAGTTTTAGATGTACAACTGATGTATTTTTCAAATAGAAGAAGGTGAAGAAGTAACTCAATTCAGGCTGAGTCTATGAGTGGCTATAACTTTATTAGTATTAAATAAGGCCATTTTATTACGTTAACTGTTTATTGGTTTATCTGAAAACCTTCAGTACAGCATTTCCGATGAGAAAATGTTTTCATTTTACATTTGCATTAATAGCGACCGAACTCTTAACTTCAAACTTGATTAAATTATCGCAATGATTATCTTTAAAGATATTTATACACAGCAATCCCTTTCCTTAACTGCAAAGGTTAAAGCTGCGAGTTAAATATTGTTTGTTGCCATAGCTAACGCAGACAAACTAAGTAACATGCCAATGACTGAAAAGGATAGTGCTAATAGCATTTTGTTAATAGGTGTTTTAATCGAGTTCATAATAATTCCTTTATCGTTATTTTTGTTCAACTAATAAGTTAAATATACATTAACTTAATTCTCTTTTGTGTATTGCTACTTCTATGCCACTTTATTTTTATACTTATAACAACTACTTATGGTTTTATATACTAATGTGAACATTAGTAAATCCCAATATCAGGAATTTAATGTACTGATATTGGGATTATTTTAATTATGCCTAATATGAATCACTTATTCCGATATTTGTAAAATATGCCAGTTACTTATTCTCAATTAAATTACAGTTAATAACCCTGAGTTTACGAATTTAAACAGCTAGGCATTTCAGTATAGGTAGAATAACGTTAAATACCTACATTGAGTCGAGTGGAAAAGAAATAGTCGCTTCTCCTCAACGTTTCATAATAAAAATAGTCAATATCAAATGAAAAAATGCCTTGTTATCATTATTGCAGCTTTATTAACTGGCTGTGGTTCAATTGGTGCCTATTCAGAAAGTCAGGAAGATACAAAGGTGAGTTTTTCTGAATACAACGCAAAAACGGGTAACTATCTTAATCAGCAGGCAAAACTTAAGGTTGCTCAAACCGGTTTAGTTTCGGGTAATACTTTATTGTATGCTGCACAGGGCAGTAGTTCACAATTCAACGTAAATAAAGACAACATTCATGTAAGCTATCCTTTATGGATAAATGAATCTGAAGTTGATGATGTAGAGCTTGCCATTAATAAATACCGTCACTGGCGCGCAGAAGTTATTCCGAGAAATCATTCAGCTATCGAGCCGATTAACGAATATGTGTCAGAATGGATGAATGGAGTTACCTTCAAATTCGGCTTGTATAACAGTGAGCAAGGTAGGGCATTCCTTAGCATTTGTTATGAATTTAGTGAATTAGGGGGGTGCACTTTTACTTATATGATTGATGAACAAAGTGTTGAACTTTTATCTGATGATTTAGAAAAATTCAAGCAAGATTTATTCGATCTTAAGAGTTAGTTTTATTTTTAAATTCTCTAACGAGTTTAAAAGCTATAAATAAGCACCACTGAAGTTTCAGTATTCAAATTTGCTTTATCATCATCAACTTTTGAGTTGTAATCTATTATAAAGTTGACTTTGAGTTGCAGCGAATCAATCAATTTACTGGTAATTGAGCTTTCGGCTTTGTAAATACTATTTTGGCCTTTCTCTATCGCATGTTTTATAACAAAAAGTTGTTTAAATTCAATGTGCTCATTAATGTGTCTTATATAAAGTGCTTGAGCCTGCAATATCAATGTGTCTTGCGTTTGACTAGTCATTCCTTTAGACATTTCTTCAGTAGTAACTTGAGTAACATCTCTTTTAAAACCTGGACCAACATCGGCATCAAAACTAGCTGCTTTATTTTCAAACCAGCGACGACCCCAACCAGTTGACATAGATGCCTGTGACTCAAAACCAGAGAAGCGGTTTTCTTCATAATTGGCACTACCATAGATATAGTTTTTTTTAGCTGCATCAAGAGTGTAGTTAGTTTGCGTTCCAAAGCTCCACTTTTGATCCGTAGTTTCAAAGTTTTGATTAGTTTCAGTTTCAATTTCAGTTTTCTTGACTAATAAATCAAAAACGAATTTACTACGCCAAAGACCTCTTTCGAAGCGTAAATCTAAGCCTGTTTTAATATCGGCACTACGAGTATTACCTGTTAAATAGAGGAAACCAAGTTGAGCAGAAGCGGTAAACAAGGTGCCAGATGAAGGTTGTTGTGACTCATCGGCTTTTTCAAGACTAAATAATATATCTGATGCATCAGCAGAGTTAGACTCTGTTTCTTGGGCATAAGATATTATAGGTAAAGTGCAATAAATTGCTAAAATGGGTAGTAGAATAAAGCGAGAAAACATTTTGAAAAATTACTTAATAGAAATAGCCGATTATGATATTGAGTCGATTATACCTAAGTAGTTGATTTTTTTCGAGCATAAAAAAAGGGCCGAAGCCCTTTTATTTGATAATTAGTGTAACTACTTTGTACTCGTAATATTACTTGATAATAGCTTTTAACTGACCTGATTGGTAAAGGTCAAACATATTATCAAGACTTATTGGTTTGATTTTGCTGGCGTTACCAACAGTATTAAAAGCTTCATAACGCGCTTTACAAATGTCGTACATAGCATTAGTTGATACTTGTAAGAATTTACGAGGATCAAATTCACTTGGGTTTTGCGCTAAAAAGCGACGAACAGCAC
>Ga0209396_1002059_pt1 | contig 21524 bp, 19 predicted proteins | sample GOMGulsemesocosm_6_FD_184638 | JGI IMG/M metagenome (GOLD analysis project Ga0209396, IMG submission 184638) | Methane-oxidizing microbial communities from mesocosms in the Gulf of Mexico - GOM8C Gulf of Mexico (SPAdes) (version 2) | ecosystem: Environmental > Aquatic > Marine > Cold seeps...
GAGGCACTTCCTTCTGCAGAGCGTGTTGCTGAAGCGAGAAAAATGCTGGAAGAGGCAGGCGTAAAATATGTTTTGTCTGTCTGGATTGACCTTTTAGGTGTACCTAAAACTAAACCTGTTCCTCTTTGTGAGTTTGAAGCGGTTTGTGCCGGTAAAGGTCCTCAGTTTGCAGTTCACTCAATTTCATTTGTGCCTGAATTAGGCCCGGCTGACTCTGATCAGATTCCGGTTCCTGATCTGGATACGTTGGTTGTTTGTCCTTGGGATAAAACAACTGCCTGGATGTTTGCGGATCTTTGGTGGGAAGATAAGCCTTACAACCTATGCCCTCGCCAAGCGCTGAAGCGTGCGGTTAAAAATGCAGCTGATAATGGCTTAAAAGCGTTCTCCGGTATTGAGCCAGAATTCTTTGCTATGCGTTGGGAAGATGGTCAGCCCGTTAAAGCGATCGATGATGATCCTAAAGAAGGTCAAGGTTTACGTCCTCGTCGTCAGGCTTTCGGCTACGATGTTGAGTACTCAATTGACTCCATGGGTTTCCTGGGTGAGATGATTGATACCCTTAATGACCTGGGTTGGGGTCTTAAGGATGTGGTTGCTGAAGGCGGCTATTCCCAATTCGAGCTTGATTTTGATTACGCGGATGTCCTAACCATGGCTGATCGCCTGGTCTTCTTGCGCGTGCTTCTGAAAGAAACGGCCAAGAAACACGGCATGTTCATTACCTTTATGCCTAAGCCAACAATTGGTGACTGGCGTTCAGGCGCACACATTAACTTCAGCCTTACTAAAACAGAAGGCGGCGGCAACCTGATTGAAGGCGATGATGGTTTCTCTGGCGAAGCCTATAACGTTGTTGGTGGTTTGCTGAAACACGGCGCTGCGATTACAGCACTGGCTTGTTCTACCGTTAACTCCTATAACGGTCTGGTTCCTAAAGTAGGTGGCTTCGAAGGCGGTACAGTTACTTGGGCGCCGACTCATATGGCCTATGGTAATAACAACCGTTCTTGCATGATTCGTCTGCCTCAGAACCGTTACTGCATTGAAAACCGTGCGGCTGATATGTGTATGAACCCGTACCTAGCACTGGCATTGACGACAGCGGCAGCGGTTGAAGGTGTTACTGATAAGGTTGATCCAGGTAAGCCTTTAAACATTGATTTGTACTCTCTGAGCAGAGAAGAAATTGAAGAGGCGAACATTCCGGCTATTCCTCGTAACCTTCTGGAAGCACTGGAAGCGTTGGAGAAAGATGACTTGGCTCGGGAAGTATTGGGTGAATCGATGCTGAAGCAGTTCTTCGCTTACAAAATGGATGAGTGGGATCGTTACCATCAGCAAGTGTGTGCTTGGGAAGTGGAAGAGTACCTGCGTCTTTACTAAGCGGAGTCTCTGCGCTTTTTAGCGTTGCCCAGTGTCGGGCTGGGCAAAATGGAAGTGGCGCTATCGTAAAACGATAGCGCCACTTTTGTAAGGCATGAATAGCGTCAAGCGAGTTGTCGGTGTTGCTATAGCTGGCGGGTTTAGATGTATTTCTGCTAAGCGTATTTTTATAGGCATAAGGGCAATTTCTTTGGTCGTGATGCCTGTGCTTTTGAGGTGATCATGAATATGGACTACCAAGTATATGAGCCTGAAGACTTTGTTGTTCGGTCTGGGCTGACATTGCGTGATGCACGCCTTGTCTACAAAACTTATGGAACGCTCAATGAAGATAAGAGTAATGTTGTCCTTTACCCCACGCGTTTTGGCGGTACTCATGTTGATAATGAGTACTTGATTGGGGAGGGCATGGCCCTGGATCCTGCTAAGTACTTCATTATTGTTCCCAACTTGCTGGGCAATGGGCTTTCATCTTCGCCCAGTAACAGTTCAATACCCTTTGATCGCGGTCGCTTTCCTAAGCTGACAGTGCATGACAATGTGTTGCTTCAAGAAAAGCTGTTGCGCGAAGTGTTCGGTATAGAAGAAATTGCGTTGGTGGTTGGTTGGTCTATGGCGGCACAGCAAGCCTACCACTGGGCCGCGTTATATCCGGATAGGGTTAAGCGGCTTGCACCAATTGCGGGGTCTGCGCGGACATCGCCGCATAACTTTGTGTTTTTAGAGGGTGTAAGAGCGGCGTTGACCACAGACCCCGAATGGCGTGCGGGCTGGTATGAAAAACAGCCGCAAGCAGGTTTGCGTGCAATGGGGCGTGTATGGGCGGGCTGGGCGCTTTCTCAAACATTCTATCGTAAACAGATGTACCTTGATTTGGGGTATTCATCGCTTGAAGATTACCTGGTCGCCTATTGGGAAGCTGTTTATTTAAAGCGTGATGCTAACGATATCCTGTCTATGATCTGGACGTGGCAACATGCTGATCTCAGTGATAATGATGTATTCAATGGCGACTATGAGGCAGCCTTGGGTGCTATTACGGCAAAAACAATTGTTATGCCGGGGCGCACTGATATGTACTTCCCTCCCGAGGACAGTGCCATCGAAGTGAGCTTGATGCCGAATGCTGAGTTGCGCGTTATCCCCTCTATTTGGGGGCATTATGCTGGAGGACCTGCCAGTGCGGATGATGTCAATTTTGTGGATACTGCGCTTAAGGAATTACTTTCCAGTAGTGATTTAATGACAACGAATTCTGATTATTGGAAGACATCCAGTAGTTAATATGCGGTTACTTGCCCCAGTGATAATTTGCATATTTCCTCGCAATGATGTCACTTTTCTCCCGCAGCTTTGCTGCGGGAGTTTTTTATGCTGGTATAAGAAGGTGGTTAGCGACTGATCTAGCCATTCTTTTTACTGAGCCGGACATTAAATATTACGTTCCTTCGGGGGCGATAAATGTCAAAGATATTCTTTGCGCCTGTCCTGGGTGCAAATATGTTTTGTCATTTTTGCGATAGATTTAATTTATCGTTTATTTTTTTTGGTTTCTTTCTTGCAATGTGCAGCTTGAGCATAGGCGTCTTCACGCCTGCTCATACCCCCTCTTTTTTTGATTTTAAGCCAGATTTTTAAATACTTATTCTCACTTTCTTTTTTTTTGTTTCTAGAGAAATACCTCTGTGGGTATATTGACAATTAAAAAGACTATTGTGTTGACACCGTAATAGATCCTCTTTATTTTAATTAAAAGGAATTATATGTCGCAGTTAATAATGAATAATTATTTTTATCTTAATTTTAGTAATTATTAAGCAATCCCGGTTTTTGTTTTTTTTGTGTGGTTCTTATGGGGCGGCGGAAAAATCAATACGGACTCGAGGTTGAGTTCAGAAGTGGGATTTGGTTTTAACGTGATAGCAAAGGGATAAAGCGTGGGCTTGAAATTCCATAACTTAGTACGCGTTTTTGTGGGTAGTAGTTAATAGCTTTTGTTTTTTTTTAAGAAAGGTACGGGTGTGAAGGTCAAGGCTGATAGTCGGCAACCCTTTATTGCTCATAACAATAAAAGTATTCGAAATAAACAATCAGAGAGGTTATCTCATGAGTTTAGTGGATCATTTTGGGCACGATAGTATTAGCCCGACGAGTAAATCAGAACGCACAATGAACGGCTTTAACGCCTTTGCAATCTGGTGCGCGTGTGCGGTGGTTATCAGTGTGGTTATGGTTGGCACGTTGTTAATTCCAAACCTGACCCCGATGGAGGCAATTGCTATTACAGTATCAGGCTCCTTGGTTGGGGGCTTGGCTTTGGCGCTTACCGGGACCGTTGGTTCGCGAACTGGGTTGCCGACCATGGTATTGATGCGTGCCGTATTTGGGCAAAAAGGGGCTGTTCTTCCGGCAGTGATGAATGGCTTGTTATTAGTGGGTTGGAACTGGATCCAGGCATTTATGGCAGGATTCAGTCTTAACTATGCGATTGAACATACTTTCGGCTATAGCAATATCAACCTGTTTGTCATCCTCACTGGTGTGCTGGTGACGGTGGTTGCGGTTTATGGGCACCGAGGTATTGAAAAGATTGAAAATGTTGTGTCGGTCGCAATGCTGTTATTGGCGCTGGTTGTATTTGTGCAGCTGTTCAGCAGCTACGATGTGGCGACCCTGATCACAATGAAGGCAATGGCGAATCCTGAAATTTCGCGAGTGGTTGCTTTTGATATTGTGGTTGGTCTGGGTTGTACCTGGTTAAGCAGTGTGTGTGATTACAACCGAAACTGTAAGTCGGTAACTTCGGGTGCTATTGGTACCTACCTGGGGTACAGCGTGGCGGCAATCGTGGCGATTACGTTAGGTATTTGTGTGGCCAGCTTCAGTATTTATGAAGGCATGGAGATGACTTATGACCCAACGGTGCTGTTGGCCTCTTCGGGTTATGGTGTTGTGGCGGCAATCGTGGTCTTCCTGTCAGTGGTTTCCACTAATGTAATGGGAACCTATAGTGCGTCTTTCTCTTTCATTACCGCTTTCCCTAAAGCCAGCTTTTGGAAGATTTGCCTGATTGTTGGTGTGGTCTCTATCCTGGGAGCACTGCTGAAGGATATTCTGATTGAGATGATGATGGATTACGTGTTGTTAATCGGCTTCATGTATATCCCAATGTTCTCAATGTTATTGGTTGATTACTTCCTATTAAACAAGGGGCAGTATGACGCGGAAGATCTTGCCTTTGACAATAAGGGTGCGTACCGCTTCATCGGCGGTTTTAATGTGATCGCCATTGTGGTTTATCTTCTGTGTGCTTATGGCGCTTACTATTTTTGTTATGTGCAGCCATTAGAGACGGGTACAACCATTCCTGCCTTTTTTGTTTCTGGCCTGGTGTATTTTGTGGTTATGAAGTTGTTTGGGAAGCGTTCACCTTCTGTGGTGAGTTCTGCAGCCTAGATTGTAGTTAAGGCAAGTAGGTTTGATTGCGAATCCCTCAACGGACTTCTATTGTCGAACCTGCTTGTTTCTACTTCTTGGTTATCCAATCTCTCGGTAAATTTCCTGATTTTTTAAGTTGTGCTGCTTTTGCAGGGTGTAGCTTCTTTTCTTTCTTGTGTTTTTTATGTTCGCTATTTTTGGTCCGTTGAGGGTTTGCGGTGGTGTCGGCGATTTTTATTTTTTGCTAGGCATTAGTGCTTTGAATTAGCGAGAGGGGGGTATCTCTAAATGGGTAAATAGTTGTTGACAAAATATTGAATACTGGTAGTTTTAACTAAAAGTCAATGTTTGAGGTCATTAAGTAAGCAAACATTACATTAAATTTAAAGTTAATAACGAAAACGTAGATTAGATTAGAATGTGAGTTAGTTAAGTATTAGTTGGTTGTTGGGCAAATTAAAGGCATCTCATATATGGCGTATTTAAAGTGTCTTGCCCATTTTCCGGCAAATAGACGTTTGTGACATAGGTGTATTTACACTCAGTGGTCGACTGTATGAAGAATGGATTTTCATTTGAACGGATGTCAAAAGTTAGCCTTGTCATTTTATGTTTTAACCATAAAGACTTAGTAGAGCTCACAGTACCGATGCATAAAGATTTCTGTAATTTCTAGGAATTACGAGCTTAGTTAAACGGAGCTAATTATGACCCAGTCAAAACCATTTCCAGTGGACGCTAATAGCAAGTTAGAGGGGGGTAAAGATAAGCCCTACCCTGGTTACGCTGTAAAGCACGCCCCCAAAAAACGACTGTTTGAATTTAAGAAATCAATCCCAACTCCGTTGACTATAGTGTTAGGTCTTGCAGTTTGGGTCCTTTTTTTTGGTGCCTGGCAATTAAGTAGTGCGCTTGGTTTGGTAAATGAGCTGCTGTTTCCTGCACCAACAAAAGTGATTGCGGCGCTTTATGATCTTTTAGCTAACCAAGGTTTTATTGTTGATATCGGCGTCAGCCTTTACAGAATTCTTGTAAGTTTCTTGATCGCTTGTGCCATCGCTATACCACTCGGTATTTTGATGGGCTGTTTCAAAGCAGTTGAGGCATTTTTTGGCCCCTTTGTTTCGGCGTGGCGTTATCTGCCTGCTCCCGCTTTGATACCACTTTTACTTATGTGGCTTGGTGCCGGAGAAGAGCAAAAGCTGGCGCTACTTATTCTCGGCGTTATCTGGTTTCTTATTACCCTAATTTCTGATCATACCAAGTCGGTTCGCACTGAGTTAATTGAAACAGCGGTAACTCTTGGTGGTAGCAGGATTCAGGTATTAAAAACGGTGGTGATACCCGCCGTTATGCCCGATATTTTGGTTGTTATGCGTCAGATGATGGCAGTTAGCTGGACCTATTTGGTTATTGCTGAAATTGTTGCGGCTAATTCCGGTATTGGCGCCATGATGATGCGGGCAAAAAGATTTATTCATGTTGATGAAATTATGGCAGGAATTCTGGTTATCGGTGTGCTGGGTCTTCTGCTGGATCTGCTTCTACGGTTGGCTCACCGTGTGATCTTTCCCTACTTGGACGATCATAGTTAACGGCTAACCTCCCCAAAAGGTTCGTCTGCTTAGGAGCCAGCTGAACCTCAACACATAAACGACAAAATCATTTCAATCACAGGAGTCGCACCATGTTAAATAAAGTATGCACAAGGCTGTTTCCTCGACTGGTATTTTCTTGTTTGCTCAGCCTGGGGGTCTTATCGACGACGATGTCCGTTGCCGAAGCTAAAGAAAAGGTCAGCATGGCGGGGTTAACTTGGCCAGGATATGGGTTCTGGTTCATTGTTAATGAGAAAAATTTGGCGCCGGATCTTGATATTGCCTTCCAAACAATTGAAGACCCGTACCAAAGCTTTAATCTTTTGGTGTCGGGAAAACTTGATGTTGTATCGAGTACTGTTGAATTTACGCCTATTGCAGCGGCCCAAAAAATGCCTTTTAAACAGGTTGCCTTCGGAAACCTGTCTATCGGTACCGACAAGATTATTTTCTCTCCCCAGATTAAGCAGCCCAGTGATTTGAAAGGACAGGATGTTGCGGTGCTTGAAGGCGGCTTGTCTCAACTGTTCGTGGGTATTTATCTCGAGCAGAACGGCATGTCCCATAACGACGTTAACTACGTCAATATTATTGCTGATGATGCTTTTGCGGCACAAATTAGCGGAAATATTGCTGCGTCTGAATACTGGGAACCGTATGGCAGTAATGTACTGAGAGCTTTGCCTGGTTCTACTTTAGCGGCTTCCACTAATGATGATTATTGGAAGAAATCAGCATTGGTTGCCGATGGTTATTATATGAGCGATGACTTCTTGACGAATCGTCACGATACATCGGTCAAAGTCATGAAAGCGCTTTATGATGCGATTGACTGGTGGAGCAAGAACCCCGAGGAAGGTAATAAAATTATCGCCAAGGGATTTAAAATGTCGGTGGATGACGTTGAGATGATTCTTGGTACCGATGGTACACGTGTTGATGGTGGCCTTTACCCTTATACGTTCCTTGAAGCTGCACGCTTTTGTGGTGTGGCGGAAGGAGAACCTCCCTTTGGTCAGGACAATGGTCAAGTACACGAACACTGGAATTTGATCAGTGAATGGTGGGTGAAATTCGGCTTAATGGATGAAACCCTTCCCAGCTCAAAAGGCGTTGACTGCGGCATATTGAGTGAGCTTGTGGAGCAGGGATACGGTCAATAAGTTGATTTTGAATTAGTAGTTTTTTAACTGGATATTTAATGAGATCACGCAAGGCCATACATTGAAATAATGGGTGGCCTTGCATCCGGGAAAGCTTTTAACGTTCGATTTTTAATTAATCAAATTTCGCTAAAGATCAGCAGGGGACAGAAATGCTCAACGCAATTGATAGTAGTCGTACCCATCATGCCAACGAAGATAACCCTCATGTGCAGTTATCCGTACAGAATGTGATAAAGGATTTTGATACTGGCCGAGGTCAGCTTCTGCGTGCTGTTGACGATGTTTCCTTTGATGTCCCAAAAAATGAAATGTGTGTAATTCTTGGTCCATCGGGTTGTGGTAAATCTACCGTCTTGCGGATGATTGCCGGGCTTGAGGAAATGACCTCAGGGTCGATTTATTTAAATGATGAAGAACTCATTGGGCCGGGGCGAGATCGTGGCATGGTTTTCCAGGGGTACACCTCTTTTCCCTGGCTCACGATCCGAGAAAACGTTGAATATGGTATGCGCCTTAATGGTGTGTCTAAAAAAATATGCCATGAACGAGCGGATGAATACCTGGAGTTGGTGCATTTAACAAAATTTAGAGATGCCTACCCAGATCAGTTGTCCGGGGGTATGAAGCAACGCGTAGCTATTGCACGTACCTTGGCTAATGAGCCAAGCATGCTGCTAATGGATGAGCCCTTTGGTGCGCTTGACGCAGAAACACGGTGGCATATGCAGGAGTTGTTGATGGGAGTTATCGTTAATTCTCAAACAACGGCGTTAATGATTACCCATGATATTTCGGAGGCTATATACCTTGCAGATAGAATTATTTTTATGAGTAGCCACCCTGGTCGTGTGCGTGAAATCTTAGTGCCTGAATTTAAGCACGGTAAGCGTATTCTTAACAAAGAAGAAATAATAAGTTGTGACGGTTATAGCAAAATGGAAGCCCATATTATGCAGATGATGCGAGAAGAGTCTGCAGACGATGACGATGCATTTTAAATGATGAAGCCGTTTGGTTTCGGCTTCTTCAATTAGAAATGATTGACGTTATTGATTTTAGTTAGCAATATTTTTAAAAAAGCTCTAGAAGGTAATTAAGTGAATTTATGAATGCTGCGGTTACACATTTTAAGACTTATATAGAAGGCTGGGTTCAGGGTGATACCGAAAAGATGTTGAGTGTTTTGGCAACTGATTACACTTATGACGACCCTGATACAAAGATTTATACCCGAGAAAATTTCACTGATTTGATAAATGGATTCAAGAATACAGTCTTTGATGTTTGTGGGGATCAGTTACCAACCCCCTTTATGAGAGTGAGCGAAGTGGTCACAGAAGTGGTGGGTGGCGGCTTGCGAGCGTGGTGTTCGTGGGAAATACCGGGAAGTGAACTGCGTGGAAGTTCGTTGGTAAAGGCAGATGTTTCCGGAATACGGTCTGAAGTGGTCACGTATTATACGAGATTAACTTAGCTGCACTATTTGTTTGGACCATGGCTGAGAATACGAGCTTTTCATCGGTTTAAGGCTGCCATGATATACAGACTAAAAGCTCAGGTTGTTGGATTCTGTTTGCAAGATATTAATAAATATTAAGAAAGTAATGAGTAACTATTATGAATTCGACATTAGAACATTTTAATACTTATATAGACGGTTGGGCTCAAGGCAATGCGGCAAAAGCCATGAGTGTTTTGACAGAAGATTATACTTATGACGATCCGGATTCAGAAATTCATACTAAATATACATTTATTGACCTGATGAATGGGTTTAAAGATGCGGCATTGGATGCTTGTGGTGGTCAATTGCCTAACCCATTCGTTGTTGTTTCTGAAAAGATGATTGAAATAGATGACGGTCGTTTAAGGGCTTGGTGTTTGTGGGAAATACCGGGGAGCGGTCTTCGAGGCAGTGCATTGATTAAAGGTGATGTAGTTGGAATTCGATCTGAAGTAATTGCCTATTACACGAAGCTTCCATAATTTTAATATTTATACTTGGATCTGATTGTAAGGATGTGGAATGCAATGCTTATACAATTTAGGTACCCAAGGGGAGTGTTAATATCGAAAAGTATCTTTAATCAGCGTCCTTTGAGAACTAATTCCAGGAAACTTTTACCATTAAGTACGCTTAGATTTTGGTGATACGGTAATCGATACTTAAAGACAGTCCAACCCATTTCCCCCTCATGCTAAATAACTAGGTGCTCCTTCTTAGTGTTTTTCACCTCAATAATGGAATCAGAATGAAGCGAAAACTAATCTCAAGTGGTTCAGGCTTTGAAGAAAAAATTGGCTATTCCCGGGCAATAGTCGATGGAGATTACGTTTTTGTGTCGGGCACTACAGGGTTTGATTACAAAACCATGACGATATCCGACAATCCAGTTGAGCAAGCAGAGCAGTGTTTTAAAAATATTGAAAAAGCTCTTGTCGAAGCAGGGAGTAGTCTTAATGACGTTGTGAGAGTTACCTATATATTTCCGAATAAGCTGGATTATGAGCCTTGCTGGGCAATATTTAAAAAATACTTAGGTGTAGCGCGTCCGGCATCAACTATGTTTGTTAGTGGTCTCTTCGATGAAAAAATGAAGCTTGAAATTGAAGTGACAGCAAAGGTAAGTAATACATAATAAATTAATCGAAAACCACCAGTAAAAAGCGTGGATTGATTTCGTAATCAGACTTGTCGGTGCAAAATAGTTTTTTACATCACTTGTTTCAATCAAACGATACAGTGAATAGTCGACACTTGGAAATTGCATCGTGCTTTAGTAATGGATTCCGTGAGCCTTTAACTATTGTCTCTCCGGTAATGCATCACTCCACTCAATTAACCTAACTAATCAGCGGTATATTTGCTTCTGGTCTTTGGGCCGAATTTACACGTTTAACACCGTTATCTCGCCATATACCGAGTTAGGAGGTTCCTTTTGACCTTGTTATACCTCTTAATCCTTCAGCCTAATCGGAACCGTTTCCGGTTATATTAATTTGAAGAAGCTGTCAGGCATAGTTTCGGTCATTAACGGTCGTAGGTTGAATGAATAAGGTGTTTGATAATTAGGTTGCCTTATCTTTGTGTGAAGTCCCTCGTCCTTAAGAGTACTTTCTTGCTGATACAGTAAAAAGACAATTGATGGCGCGAGTTTTGAGAATTATTAACTTACATATACAAAAAATTGCCCTATCCAAATAGGGGTAATTTATGAGCCTAAAAGTCATGATTAAAAGAGAGGATTCCTCAGCGTTATTGGTCGGAGTGATGGCTACCCTCGCAGGAGTTGGCATAGCTCGCTTAGCTTATACTCCATTACTACCTGAGTTGATTCAGCAGAAATGGTTTAACGATAGTCAGGCCGCTTATTTAGGCGCAGCTAATCTTTTGGGCTACCTAATCGGAGCATTGACGGCACACCGGCTTTCAGAGAGGTTGCCCATAAAATTTTTAATGGGCTTGAGCTTTGTAAGTATTTCTTTGAGCTTTGCTCTTTGTTTCCAGCCAGTACGTTTTGAATGGTTCTTCGTCTGTAGAATGATCGCCGGTGTTGCGGGAGCTATCTTGGTCGTCGTTGGTCCAGCAATAGCTTTATCTGTAACTCCTGCATCTCGACGTGCAACCGTGGGTGTCTTTGTTTTTACCGGTATTGGTTTGGGAGTTGTTTTATCGGCGACACTGGTACCTCTGCTTTTGCAAGTTAGCTTATCGGTAACATGGCTGACCCTTGGAGGGCTTTCCCTACTAATAGGAATAGTATGCAATCGAGAGCTAGCAAATCTTTCCTTGCCATCGCCATCGCCATCGCCATCGCCATCGCCATCGCCATCGTTACCTAATGCCCCATCAAGTCCGACGGTCATGCGTCGTGATATTGAGCTAATGGTTTTCTTTGTGATGGGGTCCTATGCACTCGATGCCATTGGATACATTCCACATACAATGTTTTGGGTAGATTATCTATCACGAGAACAGGCTCTCGGCACACAGGCTGCTTCTGTTCAATGGGCTGTATTCGGTGTTGGTGCGATTTGCGGGCCTTTTGTGGCAGGATTTGCAGCCCATCGTCTAGGTTGTCGTACCAGTTTAAACTTGGCTTTTATAGCAAAAGCATTTGCGATAGCAATTCCGTTACTATCAATAGACCTTATCAGCAGGACGGCATCTTCTTTCGTTGTTGGCGCAATGGTTCCAAGCATTGTTGCGTTAACTTCTGCTCGTATTGTTGAGCTTGTTGGTCCTGCCGAGCATAAACGTTACTGGGGCCTTGCTACTGCTGTATTTGCGATTGCCCAAGCATTTTCCGGCTACGCTATGTCTGCTCTCTATGATGTTTGGGGGAGTTATTATCTTCTCTTTGCCATAGGCTGTGGCATGCTAGCTGGCAGCTTTGTTTTGGCTGTTCTAGGTAGAATTTTTCTTAACTATAAACGGCATGAAATTATTTAAAGAGTACTAATAATGTGGTTTAGCGGGGACGGCATGGAAGGGCTTTTTGTGGTGCAAGGCGTTCATTAAATTCACATCAAATTAACCTTGGTTATATACAACTCAAGACTCTTTTCAAAAAACCACTTTGTGGTAACTTTCGACCCAAAGATGGATTTCTAATGAAAGTATTCACTTCATAAATTGAATACGCCCGCCACTTGCTAGGTAGACCCCTACTGTAACAATGGCTATACCAGTCCAATCAAATACCGATGGATATTCACCGAGAATTGGGATTGCAAAGATGGCTGCTAATCCAGGTACTAATGCTCCGAATGAAACGCCGATTGAAGAACCTAATATTGAAACAGCCTTGCCAAATAAATAAAGAGCGAGGATGGCAGTAAACACTCCCTGAAAGAGAGCTTGAGATATTATGTCTATAGCTGGTGCATCAAGAAAATTTAGCCCATAAATTGAATAGTAAATTGGGGCGAAAATGATTAGAGAGCCCGCTGATACAATAGCCGTAGCATGTAAAGAGTCTATGTTGGATTGACGTAAAACGATTGTATAGCAAGCCCACATAAAAGCAGCCCCGAGAAACATTGTATGACCAATAATGCTGTCATTCTCCGTTACTGCTGAGCTCGCTGCCACAATAGTAAGTAACCCAGTTAAGATGAAAATATAACCAAATTTACGTTGATGGCTAAAGCTATCTTTTAGGAAAAGCAGTGAAAACAGTGCAACAAACAAAGGCATGATGCCGGGGATAAGAACTCCTGCATGCGCAGCAGGCGCATATAAAAGACCAGTTGATGAGGCTAATGAATAAGGCACCCCTGCTCCCAAAACTAAAATAATAAACTTTAAGTTTCCTAATTTATCTAGAGCCAGTCCGCGTTTAAATAAGACGGGTATTAGTAAAATCCCTGCGACCCCGAAACGCAACATTGTTATATCTGATGCTGTTAATGATGTTGTAACGCCAAGGCGAGTCATAGCCATCGAGCCAGACCAAATACTGATTGCACCCAGGGCGCAAAGGATGCCCGTCAATATTTTTGGTTTAGGTTCTAGCGCTACTGTCTTTTGTTGATTAATACATACCATATTGGTGGCTAATTCTGCTTAAATCGAATATTTTATATTGTTTGTATGATTAAAACGTAAATTATATTAATAGTTGTATTCATTTGAGTAGTATTAAGTGACTGAAAAGTCAGCGTCAACCCCATTACAAAGCAATTGAACGAACATTAAGGAAAGCGTGATGTTAGTTTTTGTTTGAAGCGGACTTTCAGTGCCGTCTAATGGCTGACGGACTATAACCGTATGACAAGAAATAGGCTGTGCGGACTTCCTGTTTGCCCGCAATATTGAATTTATGGTGTTGTGATAAGATGTTAATAATTAAGTTAGTGATGGTTGTTAGCGATGAATAAAAAGTTTGGGATCTAAGCGAATCGGATCATAAAACACATTGTTATTTTGCAAGATGGAATTGGTTCATCAATAAAAAGCTGCCATTAAAGCTCAGTCGTTTATTTGAGTGTTATATGCTATTCAACGATAGGACGAGAACAGCATGATCAAACCTAGCATTGAGGGTACTTATCAGTTGGTTCGCAGGGAACTTCCTGATGGCACGATTCAGTTTCCCCCGAACGTGAAAGGCATAATCACCTATACCAATGAGATTCGGAATTACAGTTCCGCGTGGGAGGACGACAAGGGTAAGTTTTATGCCGAATGCTATGTTGCCCGTTATACGCTGACAGATAAGGAATACACAGAGACTTCAGAGTATCTCGTCGTGACTGTTAAGGATCCGAGCCCGAGTGGAGGTCAAGGAGTCAGCTATGACCTATCAAGCAAAACCATCAAGTCTCCAGTGTCTTTCGATGGGAAACGCATCAGTTTTGCTCTGCCTCACCCATTTGAAAAGGTGCTATCTATCATTTTGGAATTTGACGAGGGTGGCCTTAAGGCAATTGGAAAAGACAGGTTCATAGATTATTTTGATAAGATTCTCTAGGAACCGAGACGGGCAATGGTTCCTCCCCCCGGTTTGGCGGACACCTAGTTAAGCAGAACAGGTATAGGGGTAGACTGTGGAAAAAATCAACGTAGTCTGCTTGTGTGATCTCTACAATTTAAAAGAGTTTTTTGGCAAGCATTTCGCGACAGATCATCCGTGGATACATTTATTGCTTCCTGAAGAAGTTAGTAATCCTGGATCAATTCAACACGCCCTGGCCTTTAGTCCAGGATCAAATGCCTTCGAACCATACCCAAATCTTCGACTAGTGTCTTGCGCTGGCGCGGGCGTGGATGCCTTGCTAGGCAATCCAAGTTTGAAGGCTGGTGTAGACGTTTCCCGAGTTATTCTCGCCGAACAAGCACAAATGATCGCTGGTTTCGCCATTTGGTATATCCACGGCTGGCAGCGCCGTATGTGGGAATATACATCGTTACAATCCGCTAAAGACTGGCACCCAATAAATCGTACGCCGCCTTCAACTTTTCCGGTGGGAATACTAGGTTGCGGAAAAACTGGCGGGGTGCTTGCACGAACACTTCAAGCTCTCGGATACCCGGTAACTGCTTATGGGAACACCGCCAGAGAAGAACAAGGCCTTACAGTACTCAGTGGTTCGCAAGGACTGATTGAACTGGCAAGAAAATCATGCGCGATTGTCAATTTGCTGCCGCTGACAGAAGATACACATAGTTTATTAGCTGCTGAGTTCTTCGCTAATATGCGTGATGACGCTATTCTGATACATCTTGGGCGGGGGGCGCACTTAGTGGAGGATGATTTAATTAGAGCTCTAGATCAGGGACGCCCTGCTATAGCTGCACTAGATGTCTTCATGGAAGAACCATTGCCTACGGAGCATTCGTTTTGGGAGCACGAAAAAATTATACTGACACCCCATGTTGCAGGCGATGCCGACTATCGTGCAATTACGCAATTTATAGCCGATGGGATTTGTCAGTTTGAAAAAGGCAATTCACCAGAGGGATTAGTTGATCGCGATCGCGGCTACTAAAAATCTGCCGTTAAGATCTGTGAACGACGGAATAAGCCATCGCCACATAACAAACACATGCAGCTGCGCTGCTGATGCGGAGCGTTGGGTGACTATTATTGGCATGTTAGAGACCATTGAGAGTTAGGCCACTAGACGTACATTTTATGTGCGTTATTCACTTTAATTCCCAAATGCCTGAAGGTGCACAAGCCTTGTATGCCCAGACGGAAACTGCACTGTTTTCAGGTTTTTGGTCCTCTTGTACATCAAGGTTGTGTTGATTCTTTGCATAGCTCTATGTTCCGTAGAGCTATGCATCTAGTTAAGTCATGCAGTCCTGCTGAATGTTCGCAGTTAGCACAAAGCAAGTATTTGTCGCCCCCCCAATCTATTCAATGCTGACTAGACTTCCGCTTCTGCCAAGGCCGGTCTTCTGGAGCTGCGGTAGTAACCAACAACGCCCATAATACTGATCAGCAGCCAAAAAACCTCAATAACAAAAGCTGATAAATTAAACTCAAAAAGCAGTGAGATGCCAATGAAGATAGCCCCCAGACCATTTAACAAGGAATAACTAAGATGATCACTCGATAATTTTTTGAGCTGCAGCATCAAATAAGCCAGCAACAAAAAAAAGACACCTAAATTGCCGATAAAGTCATACCATGAGTAGTCCATTGTTTTCTCCTGAATCTTCAAGTAATAAATTAAGATAAAAAGATTCTAAAGGAAATGAATAAATGATCTATGACCAATAATCGAAGTAAACTTTCTATTTTAGAAATTATTGAGTGATCTATGAATTATCTTGATGATGTGGATTTGAAGCAATTGCGTATATTTGATGCGGTAGTTAAATGCGGTGGCTTCACGGCAGCCCAGGAAATGTTGAATATCAACTGCTCAACTATCAGCAAGGCAATATCCGAATTAGAGCGGCGCTTGGATGTGACACTTTGTAAGCGTGGTCGGGGTGGTTTTGAGTTGACGGAGCAGGGGGAGATGCTTTATCAATTAAACTTCAAATTATTTGATGCTATCGGTGACTATGTGAATGCGGTTGGGAGTATTGGGAAAACCGCTCCACGAACTTTCCGTATTGCAGTCGTCGACAATACGATGACTGACCCACACAGCCACTTCCTCCACGGGCTGCAGCAGCTTCAGCGAGAAGAGCCTAATTTAAATATTGATTTGCAGATCTTGGCCTCAGACGACACCCCGTTAAGCCTGCTGAGTGGGACGTTGGATATAGCTGTTGCTTTGGTATATAGGAATATATCGGGCTTGAGAGTATGTCATCTTTATAACGAAGAAGTTGTGCCCTATGTGGCAGCTCAGCATGAAGTCTTGTGGCGACAATCAGCATTGTCTCTAGAAGATATTGCTGAGCTGCGTTTAACCACATATACACACCAGGACCCCGGGGCATTGCTGGGAGCTGATGATAATAGGCGATTCTTTTTTTGTCCTCAGATAGAGGGGGTGTTGATATTGGCTCTCACAGGGAATCATGTTGCCATGTTGCCAAAATTCTATGCTCAGAGATGGGTAGATTCCGGTCATCTAAAAGCGATAAATGTTGATGGGTTGTGTATTGATTCTCCGATTTCAGCAATGTGTAAAGTTAATGGTCCAAATCAGGATTTAATTGATCGATTTATCGATATTATGTGCAATGAAGCAATATTAAAGTCAGCAGGATGAGTCCGCGGTGACTGGTGCCGAAAGTAATCTGCGAACAGACTTCTTAGCGGGAGTCGCCCGTAAACTGAACGCATCTTAAGAGACTGACTTTATTGCTTTTCTGCAGCCATTAATTGGAGTTGTGGATATGCTTGATAACTGAAACATGAAAACTGAAGAAGAACCATGCGATTATTAAAGTCTGCAATGCACCCGACACTTAAAGCGATCACGGGGAACGTTTATTACCGCCAGGCTGCGCGTGCGATTATCCTGAAGGGCGATAATATATTGCTGCTGTATACGTCACGCTATCATGACTTTACCTTACCTGGCGGTGGGCTTGATAAGGGAGAAGATATTCAAGCTGGACTGATTCGAGAACTACAGGAAGAGACGGGCGCAAAAAATATCAGAGATATCGAAGCGTTTGGTTTATACGAAGAATATCGGCCATGGCATAAAACAGGGTATGAAATTGTACGCATGGAGTCGTATTGTTATCGATGTAAGATTGATGATGAATTGGGTGATACCAAGTTTGAAGCCCACGAAATTGAAAACGGTATGAAACCGGTGTGGATTAATATTCACGATGCTATTGCACACAATGAAGACACCATGGCCAATAGTGAAAAAAAAGGTATGTCGATTGAGCGCGAAACATTTTTATTGAAACTGATAGTAAAAGAGTTTTTGTAAAAGGTAGACCGGGCTTGGTTATTAGTTTTTTTGAGTAGGACATATTGGTAAAACCCTATTATAGGGTAGCCTGGCTCTGCACGATAAGTGATTGCAAAGGTTCACTACCGCCGTCAAATTCATTATCCTAGCGCCTTCGTATTTAGAGACTGCCGTTGCCGGTAGCCTCGTTTTAGACAGAGGATGATGAGATGAAGTTTTTAACCCTGGAAAACGGTCAGTTGGGTGCAGTGGTTGGCGAGACTGCGGTTGATTTGGTAGCAGCAGCGGCAGAGCTAAATATTGAGATTGCTGCGGATACGCTACTGGGCTTGGTTGAAGCCGATGATGCGGCAACCGAAGCAGCTTGGGCTCTGGCTGAAAAAGCTGCTGCCGAGAACGTTGCCAGCCGCGCTTACGCGGATGTGACGCCACTAGCACCAATTCCTGTACCGACGCGTAACATTCTGTGTCTGGGTAAGAACTATCAGGAACATGCTAACGAAGTGGCTAAGAAGATGAAAACCTCTTCGGACAAGCCACCTGTACCGATTATCTTCACCAAAGCTGTGACTTCGGTGATTGGCCCTGAAGCCTCTTTCCCTGCTTACGAAGAACTGACGTCCAAGCTGGATTATGAAGCGGAAGTTGGTCTGATTATCGGTAAAACTGGCACTAACATCGCCCCAGAAGATGCTTGGGATTACGTGTACGGTTACACGGCGATTAATGATGTATCGGCTCGTGATCTGCAAAAAAGTCACTTTCAGTGGTTCCGCGCCAAAAGTTTGGACGGTTTCTGCCCAATGGGCCCTGTAGTTGTTCACCGCAGCATCATGCCAGAGCCAAAAGACATTCGAGTAAAATGTTTTGTGAATGGCGAAGAGCGTCAGAATGAGACCTTCGACAAACTGATTTTTGATGTGCCAGCAATGATCTCTAAAATGTCTGCGGGCATGACGCTATCGGCGGGCGACATTATTGCTACCGGTACGCCAGCAGGTGTTGGCATGGGCTTTACGCCATCCAAATACCTGAAAGCGGGTGACGAAGTGGTTGTTGACGTAACGGGCGTTGGTCCATTGCGTAACTTCGTAAAATAGTAAAAAGGATTAGCTGTGACGCAACTGCCGGAAAATCGCCAATACATCGCTATTAATGAAGATCAGAGCTTGAGTATCGCCGAAGAGGCGATGCCTGAGCTGAAGCCCGATGAAGTACTGATTAAAGTGGCGGGTGTGGGCATTAACCGCGGTGACTTGCTGCAGGTTAAAGGGCAATATCCGCCACCAGCGGATGCGTCACCGATTCTTGGTTTGGAAGCTGCTGGTGAGATTGTAGCTTGTGGCGATGCGGTGACCGCATGGCAGGTGGGTGATCAGGTTTGCTCACTTACCCACGGTGCCGGTTATTGTAATTACACCGCAGTGCCAGCCAGTCAGTGCTTGCCGATTCCTGAAGGTGTTTCACCGACGGAAGCGGCGGCTCTGCCCGAGGCGCTGTTTACTGTTTGGCACAACGTGTTTCAGCGCTGCCAGCTTAAAGCCGGTGAAAAGCTGCTAATCCACGGAGGCAGTAGCGGTATCGGCAGCCTGGCTATTTTGATGGCAAAAGTCATGGGCGCAGAAGTCTTTGTGACGGCGGGCAGTGATGCCAAGTGTCAGTTCTGTTCGAGCTTGGGTGCTAGCCGTGCCATCAACTATAACACCCAGGATTTCCTTGAAGAGTTGCCCCCCGTTGATGTAATTTTTGATATGGCTGGCGGCGACTTTATCCCTAAAAATATCAAACTAGCCGCTGCGGATGGACGTATCTGCTCCATTGCCTTTGCACGTGGGCATCGTTCCGAAATCAGTTTTGTGCCGGTGTTGATGAAACGCTTGACGCTGACGGGCTCCACCTTACGGGCCCAGAGTTTTGAGCAAAAGGCGGCGATGGCGAAGGCGATTAGTGAACATATTCTGCCAGCCTTCGCTGATGAGCGAATGCACCCGGTGATTGATTCGGTATTTGATTTTGCTGATGTGGCCAGTGCGCATGAACGTATGAAGAGTGGTCAGCATATGGGTAAGATTATTCTGAAGGTGACGCACTAGTTGTAACGACATGATAGACAGAGAAGGGCCATGAGCCTTTTTGTGATTTCCCAAATCCTCGCCGTGCTGGCCCTTGTGTTCGGCATGGCCTCCTTTCAGTTCAAACCCCGTAAAACCGTTTTACTGTGTATTTTCTTCTGCGCGATTTTTAATGCCAGTCACTTTTTGGTGTTAGAGCGTTACGGTGCGGGTACGCTGATCTTCATCAACTCACTGCGCTTCTTGGTAGCGGCTTTTTTTCCCAGCCGACGCTGGATGTGGGTTTTTGTTGGACTGAGCCTAATCGGTTTCGCCTTTACCTGGACAGATATCGTCAGCTTGTTGGGTTTGGCTGCCACCTTGATCGGCACCTTCAAACAGACCGACCGGGAAGTCCGTCTTTATTTGATGTGGGTGTCGGCTTTTTGGGTGGTGCACAACCTGCTGGTGGGTAGCCCGGTGGCGATGCTAATGGAGGCTGGTTTTCTGCTCAGTAATTATTGGGGTTGGCGACGATTTTATCCGCGTAACAGCTAGGCAGAGCGAAAGGGAGAGAAGCCTCCCTTTACACTGAAACTGACGCTATTGCGCAATCCGTGCCTTAGTCACCTGTGCCCGATAATTACGCGCATCCTCGGCACTGGTGAGTCCTTTAATCGTCGTGGGGATAGCGGTCTGCTGGCCGGGTTTTAATGTTTCTGGTACACGGTAGGCATAGGCGTAGCCGCTGCGATCCCGGACATGTACTTCGATACCTGTGACGGTAACTGTCGCGCGATTTTTAATGGCAACTCGCAGCGTACCGTTTTTGTCCAGGTAGAGTTGGGTGGCAATGTATTTATGCGGTGCTTGGGGTAATTCAATCAGCGTTGCTTTTTGAAGTGCCTGTTGTCCTATTTTACCACCGGCCTGGGCGGCACTTTGATAATACTGCATAGCCTGTGTGGTGTTGTTGTCGGCCATGGCTAATTCGCCCAGCACGTAACTTGCGGCTTGGGTTTTTAACAGTTGATTACTACGCGTAAGGTCGGAGCGGGCATCACCTAAATCGCCGTGTTCATAGCGTAAAATCCCGCGCGCCAGGTGATGACTGTAAAGGTCGGGGTTTTTTCCGATTGCTGTGGTGTAGGATTTATGAGCGTTGCTGAAGTGCTCCTGCATTTTCCAGGCGTGGCCGCGTAATTCCCAGAAGTAACCATCAGCCGGCTGAAACTTTACGGCCTTGTCCAACTGGCTCAGCGCCAGTTTAGGGTTTTTATTCTTGAGTGCTTTTTCTGCTTCAACTTCAGCTTTGTATGCTGGTTTGTCGCGCGTTAACTGAGCAATTTTTTGCTGGAAACGATCTCGGTAGCTATTACCCTTGGGCAGGGTTTGCGCTAGTTTTCGGTTAGCATCAACACGCTCCTGTGAAGGCGGGTGACTGGCGAACAGGCCTTCAAGAAAGCCCGGAGTTTTGCCCTTGCTGAGTTTAACGAAGGTTTCCTGAAGCTTAACTGCACCGTAGGGATCGTAACCGGCGCGCGCCATATATTGCATGCCGTAGGCATCGGATTCCAGTTCAGCAGAACGACCATAACGTGCCATAAAAGCTGCGCCGCTCAGTTGGGTGGCTAATCCGGCGGCCTGGGCATAGTTACTGTCGCGCAGCATGATGCCCACTGCTTGTGAGCCTGCACCTAATAATGTGCCTCGTGTGATCTGCTGGGCCGTGTGGCGAGCGGCAGCGTGCACAATTTCGTGGGCTAATACTGCAGCCAGTTCAGCTTCGCTATCTAGGTGTTGAAGCAGGCCACGATTGATGGCGATTTTTCCACCGGGCAGCGCCCAAGCATTAGGCACGGAGTTATTTAATACGACGAATTCGTAAGGAAGATTGGGGCGATCACTGACGGCAGCCAGCTTTTTACCCACGCTGCTGACATAGAATTGAATATTTGGGTCGATATAATAACGCCCGCCTTGGGATTGCTGTGAAGGTTGGTATTGTTGCTGCCCGATACTGATTTCCTTGTCTGCAG
>Ga0209396_1002062_pt1 | contig 21505 bp, 24 predicted proteins | sample GOMGulsemesocosm_6_FD_184638 | JGI IMG/M metagenome (GOLD analysis project Ga0209396, IMG submission 184638) | Methane-oxidizing microbial communities from mesocosms in the Gulf of Mexico - GOM8C Gulf of Mexico (SPAdes) (version 2) | ecosystem: Environmental > Aquatic > Marine > Cold seeps...
CGTGAACCATGACCACATCAACATCGCCATTGGTGCCAAGACGCAGGGCTTTACCTGTGCCGACGGCAATCACGTCAACCTTGATGTTATTTTTTTCTTCAAAAACCGGGTGCAATACCGCCAGCAGGCCGGAGTTGTCGGTGCTGGTGGTGGTTGCTAGACGAATGCGCTGCATGTCTTCAGCCAGTGTCTGGCTGGATAAAAATAATGATAGCGAGAATACGGCTAACAGTTTAAACGTCTTCATAATTTCATCCCGATGTGATGAATATAAAATTTAAAAAATCTGAGCCTGTCATTCCGAGCGAAGGTGAGGAACCTGTTTTAGATCTCTCTCTTCGTTCGAAATGACAAGTGCGGTTTTATTTAGAACTGAACCTGCGATCTGAAAATAAAGGCATCTGGGTTGTCACCTGCAGCAGAACCACCATCTACATCAAGGATGTTCACGTAGTTAGCGCTGAAGCGAATGTTCGAAGTAGCAAACCAGTTCACGCCCAGTGTCAGGCTGTCAGCTTCGCCACCGTCGATATCGGCATCGCTCAGATCGACATTGCTCAGACGTGCGGCAATTTGCCATGCACCGTTATCGCCGTTGGGAGTGATTTTGCTGTAGCTACCCTTGGCGGTTTTGTAGTTCATGCTGTCATCGGTCAGGAATAGGCCGGTTTCAACATAATAGCCAGTGAACGTCAGGTCAGACAAACCTGCACCATTACGATCCACATCAGTGTGGTAATACTCACCCTGTACGTGCCAAGGACCGTTGATGTAGGCACCTTCCAGCACAGCGCGAGTTAGGCTGTTGGCTTTGATGGTGTCTATATCAGTAGGGTCTGTATCCACGATACGTGTATCAGTGATGTGAGCCTCAGGACGTTCTCTGAAACGCAGTGTTTCGTCGCCTGCGGTATAACGTTGCGAGGCGGAAATACCTAGGTGTAGCTTTTCATCAGTTTCATTGATGGCGGTAACTGTGGCGCGCACAGCAACGCCCCAACCTTCGTCGGTGCTGCCTGTGGCTGAACCATCACGGCCATCGCCAAAGATGCCGCCGGCAATCATCCAGTTATCACCGGTACGCTTGGTTTGAATACCAATGTTACGGCCTTCGGCGAATACGTGGGGCAGGCCGCGTTCGATAAAGGTGGTGTATTTAGAGCTGGTCATATTCTGTAAACTGAACGGCTCTTTAGCATGACCAATACGAATGTTGAGCGGCTTGTAATCAATAAATGCATCTTGAAGTCCACTGCTGCCGGTGGCTGTGAAATCGTATTGAAGTTTATAACCCCAGTCTTTATCCAAAGTACCAGTAGCAAATAAACGTGCGCGACGCAGCTCGGTACCGCTGTTGTGGGCGGCAATATCTTCGTGAACAGAACCTGCATCCAGTTGAATACGACCACCGATTCTAACGGTTGGTTTGCCTGCCTTTGACTTGGCAATCACGTCACCTGCTGCTTTTTGGGACTCAGCCACAGATATTTCACGGATTTGTGCGCGATTCTGTTCGTCCTCTGCTTTGGCTGCTTTTTGAACCAGTTCGTAGGTGGCTTTGTCGATCGTACCGTTCTGGTAGAGAGCCTTCAGCAGTTCGTCAACAGCGGAGCCAGCGGCAACGGCGGATCCTGATGCGGTAATGACGAGGCTGGCCAACAGGTTTTTTCCCAAGTTGCGGTATTTCATTTAGACTCGTTCCTTTTCTCTATTGTTATTTGATACATATGTGTCGAAATATGGCGCGGATAATAGAGCTATTGTTTTATTTTTAAATAGGCATGTTTATGCATATATCGTTATCCCTGCGCTGGCAGCTGGAAGGTAAAGAAAACCGGGATATTGAAGAAAACCTGTTTTTGTTGCTGCACGCTGTGCGCCGTGATCGATCACTTAAAAAGGCTAGCACTGTACTTGGACTTTCCTATCGTTATGCTTGGGGTTTGGTGAAAGGCTGGGAGGAGGTATTCAAAGCGCCGTTGCTGATTTTGGAACGTGGCCGTGGCGCGTCACTGAGTGAATTGGGTGAAAAGCTATTGGCCTTTGAGCAGCAGGCGAAGGATAAAATGCAGCCTGATTTGATGAGTCTGGCGGAAGAAATTAATCAAGGCTTGGCGGCTGAGTTAGGTGGCGAAAGTAACGAGCGCCTGCGTATGTATGCCAGTCATGGCATAGTGGTTGCCGAATTTATTGAGTTGCTGCAGCAAGAAAATGGGTTGGATGTCAGTGTGGAAACACGCGGTAGCTTGGATGCCCTGCGTCTTTTATCCAGCGGTCAAAGCGAAGTGGCAGGCTTTCACTTCCCCTTGGAGAAAATCAAGGCTGAGTTGGCGCCTTTTTATCGAACCTGGCTCGATCCTCGACGTCATACCCTGTTGTTACTGGCGACGCGTCAGCAGGGCCTAATGACGGATAAGGAAAATTCAAAAAATATTAATGCTATTGTGGATTTAGCCAAACGTTCGGTACGCTTTGTTAATCGACAACGTGGTTCCGGCACGCGTACAATTTTCGATCACTTGTTGAGTGTCGAAGATATTTCAACGCGAGATATTGCCGGTTATGGCCATGATGAATTTACCCACTCAGCCGTAGCGGCCATGATTGCCAGTGGCTCAGCTGATGCGGGTTTAGGTATTAAGGCTGCGGCGGAAAATTTTGGCTTAAATTTTGTACCGCTGCTCAATGAAGCCTATGTGTTGGCGGTCGCCAATGATGTTTCAGAAAATCATGTGCCTCGTTTGAGAGAGCTTCTTAAATCATCGAAATTCCGTGAACAGGTTACTGATGTGCCGGGCTACGATACGACGAATGCAGGACAAGTGCTGGATTTTGATGATTTGTTTGCGGGTTAATTTGGGCGCGTTTTTTTGTAAAAAACTACAGTTTTAAAAAATCGGCCGATACAGAAAAAATAGAAGGATTAAATCCCTATAGAAGAAAAGGTTAATAAGCTATTCGCTTGATTTTAAAGGTATTTGGATTTATACCTTTGATACGGGTTGGGTTTTAGCCGTGTTTTTGCGTGCTGAATCGAGAATCCGATGTTCAGATTACTCTGTAGGGTAGTCGGGAGTAGAGGATGGACAATTTAATACCGATCGGTACGGTGAACCGCACAGCCACTGAAAACAACGCGGTAAAAAATACGGATAACGTTAAGAAAACAGATAAGTCCGCACGCATAGAAGCCGATCAACGACAGAAAGTTGAAGCCCCGCGTCGACGTTTTAAACGCCGCCAGGGTGACAGGCGTGTGTCGACACGGAGTTCTCGCTTGAACAGATTTGAACGACGTAAAAACCGTGATCGACGTGATGATGAGCGGGAAGAGAACGAAGAGTTGCTCAACGCGGGTGTAAAAGTCAAAGCGGCTAACAGAAAGGGCCGCTTTATTGATGAACGCGCCTGAGGGTGCTTACTTCCCGATATCATTCTAGCCGGTTGTTAAATTAAACGTATCGGCATCCAAATGCGCAGGGAATTGTTTGCGATATTTACGCAAGGCTTGGTAGTCGAGGGTTTGTGTAAAGCTATTTGCTTCTGATTCGGTGTTAATCATTTCATCTCCCCAGGCATCAAACAGCATTGAATTACCGCTGTATTCAAGGCCGTTTCCATCTGTCCCAAGGCGGTTTACGCCAGCCACAAAACTGAGATTTTCAATAGCGCGGGCGCGTAGCAATGACAGCCAGTGCTGGCGACGTGGTTGCGGCCAGTTGGCGACAAAAATTAACAGATCGTAATCATTCTGGCTTTCGTTGTAACCATTGCGGGACCATACCGGGAAACGCAGGTCGTAACAAACCATGGGGCAGATGCGCCAGCCTAAATAATCGACGATTAAACGCTCATGACCACTTTGGTAGTGATGATGCTCATTACCCATGCGGAACAGGTGGCGTTTGTCGTAGCAGTGGTATTCGCCATCAGGTTTCATGAATACCATGCGGTTATAATATTTATCCCCTTCCTGAACGGTAAAGCTACCGGTGATAGCAGCGCCGGATTTTGCGGCCTGTTTAGTAAGCCATTGCAATGTCTCGCCTGCCATCGGTTCTGCAACGGCTGTTGGATCCATGCTGAAACCGGTAGTGAACATTTCGGGTAAAATGATTAGCTCGGTTTTACCTGCCAGTGGTGCAATAAGGTCAGCAAAGTGTTGGCGGTTAGCCTTGGCATCTAACCAGGCCAGCGGTTGTTGAATCAGGGTAACGGTTAAATTGTGCATGGTTTCAGGTTTTATCTTGAGTGAATGACAGTAACGTGAGGATATTTTCTCGAGGTCATTATTCCATGTGTTTTGCGGGCTGTCTTGTCCTATGTTGATAGAGATCTCTGGAAATAAACACGTAATTCCTGTATAAAGCGCCCCAGTTTAATTGTTGTTTATAAAAGAAAAATCTGCCGGATATCAAATGCTTCGGCTGGATTTCATACAGTTTCTAGGGAAATAACTTATGAGTTCACGCGTTTTTAATTTTGGTCCGGGTCCGGCGATGTTACCGACAGCGGTAATGGAACGTGCACAGGCAGAATTTCTTGATTACAACGGTATGGGTGTATCAGTTGTTGAGCTGAGCCACCGCTCACCACAATTTATGGATATTATTGATCGGTGTGAATCACTGTTCCGTGAACTTTCCGGTGTGCCTGATAACTTCAAGATCTTTTACATGCACGGCGGTGCACGTATGCAGTTTGCATCGATTCCCATGAACTTGATGCCGCGTGTAGCCAAGCCTAAAGCACTGTATTTTGAAACTGGTAACTTCGCCAAATTAGCTCGTATAGAAGCTGAACGGTACGGTGAAATTATTCGTGTCGTAGATGGCGAAAGTTGTGGTTACAGCGCCATTCCAGAGTTTGATGCGTCAGCGATTGATCAGGATGCGGCTTATGCTCACTTAACAGCTAACAACACCATTTATGGTACTCGTTGGCAGGAATTCCCAGATACTGGCGATGTGCCGCTGGTTGTGGACGCGACTTCTGAGCTGTTGTCCCGTGAAATGGATTACAACCAGTTCGGTTTGGTTTATGCGGGCCTGCAAAAGAACCTTGGCTCATCCGGTGTGGCCATGATGGTTTGCCGTGAAGACTTGCTAGGTCACGCCATGCCTCACACGCCAACGATGCTGGACTTCAAAGTGTCTGCCGATCAGCGTTCACTGGCTAATACCACTAACACCTTCGCTATCTACCTGTTGATGTGTGTTTTGGAGTGGCTGAAGGAGCAGGGCGGTGTCGCTGCAATGGAAAAAATTAACGAGCAGAAATCCAAAATTCTGTACGATATTCTGGATAGCTCTGATTTCTATTCAGCCGTTGCGCACCGTGATTTCCGTTCAACGATGAACGTTTCATATCACCTGCCAAACAACAATGAGCTGGCGGATAAGTTTCTTTCCGAGGCTTTGGAGCAAGGTATGTATGCACTGAAAGGTCACGCCGTTGTGGGCGGTATCCGTGCGTCTATCTATAACTCTATGCCGGTTGCCGGTGTGCAAAAACTGGCTGACTTTATGAATGAGTTTGAGCGCAAAAATGGTTAAGGTTTGAAACATTAACCTTGCTTGGAATTGTGTTTACGAAACGGGTCGCTTATGCGGCCCGTTTTTGTTTGTTTTGTAGGTGAGAGTTGTGCCTTACCTGTCAGGCTCATACGTGGAGCACGCTGAGCCTGACCCACGGAACCGCGATAGTTGTAATCAAAGCCGCACCATATCAATCACCATGCCGTAGTAATAAAAGATCGCCAGAAAGAAACACACCATCTCAAACAGGTTTAATGCCAGACTAAACAGCGCACTGAACAGACCATGATCCTGAATGTCGTAACGTAAGTCGTAGATATCAATGATTAAATCCTGCAGGTGATAGTGATCGCCATCAGAAAAACTGCTGCTCAAGGTCATAAAAAACAGCAGTTGCCAGCATAAGAAGATTAGAAAAAGGGCATCCATGAGTGGCAAAAAAATGCCATAAAAGGCCTGAGGGTGACCGAATTCAGTGAAGTGCAGGGACAGAGTGCCCAGTAGGTAAATAGCGCTTTTAAACATAATGGAGTGAGCGAATTTTCAGCATGGTTTTAGTATAGAGACTTTAGTTGAGCTGTCGCGTTGAAAAATGCCAGATTTTAGCCACACTGAAAGGTACTTTGTCACAAGTTAATCCACGCAAGCGAAGGACGCATTATGGGTATCAGCACAATAGTTGGTTTGGTAGCGATTGCTGCTCTTGTTTTTTATGTGATCGGCATTTATAACAAACTGGTTTCACTGAAAAACCGCTATGAAAATGCCTTCGCGCAGATCGAAGTGCAGCTCAAACGCCGTTATGATTTGATTCCCAATCTGGTCGAAACCGCCAAGGCCTATTTAAGTCACGAGCGTGAAACACTTGAGGCCGTCATCGGCGCACGTAATCAAGCGATGGCTGGCTTGAAAGCCGCTGCCGCGAATCCCAGTAGTGCCGCAGCCATGGGTGAATTGGCCGGAGCCGAAGGTTTGTTGGCCGGAGCATTGGGGCGCTTTAATATGGTGATGGAGGCCTATCCTGATCTCAAGGCTAATCAGAACATGATGCAGCTGACCGAAGAGCTGACCAGCACCGAAAACAAGGTGTCCTTCTCCCGTCAGGCCTTTAACGATGCCGTGACCGGCTACAACACTTTCCGTCAAAGTTTTCCGCCGGTGATTCTGGCGCCGACTTTCGGCCATGGCAGCGATGCTACGTTGCTGGAATTTGAGGACAGCGCTGAAATTCAAAAAGTGCCGGAAGTTAAGTTTTAGCCAGCAAATAAATGAAAGAATATCGAGCAATCCGTTTCGTCACTCTCGCGCACAAGGTGAATTGCGGCTTGCCACACAGAGAGGGTGCTCTGGGGCAGGCGGGAGTCTATGAATTTAACTTACATGGCCCATGGATTCCCGCCTGCGCGGGAATGACGGTTTGTTTATGAATTTCTTTGAACACCAGGATCAGGCTCGCCGCAAAACCGGTCATTTGGTTTTGCTTTTTGCGTTGGCTGTGCTGCTGCTAATTGGCATGACTCAAGTGCTGTTCATGGGGGTATTGGCTTGGCTGAACGGTGTGCCGTTGCAGGAGTGGCAACTGGCGATGCAGTACTTCAGCTTGCCGACTTTGCTGAAAGTGGCTGCTGTGATTGGCTTGATAGTCGCGTTGGCCAGTGGCTATAAACTGCTGCAACTGTCCAGCGGCGGCAAAGTGGTTGCCGAATCACTCGGTGGCCGTCTTCTCAACATTAATAGCGATGATGCCGATGAGCGTAAACTGCTCAACGTGGTACAGGAAATGGCCATCGCCTCCGGCACACCGGTGCCGCCTGTCTACTTGATCGAAGAGGAGGGCATCAACGCCTTTGCTGCTGGATATAAACCCATCGATGCCGTGATTGGCGTCACGCGTGGCTGCGTGCAGCAGCTTGACCGCGATGAGTTACAGGGCGTGATTGCCCACGAATTCAGTCATATTTTTAATGGTGATATGCGCCTCAATGTCCGGTTGATCGGCGTGCTGAATGGCATATTGGTGCTGGGCATGATTGGCTATTTTATTTTGCGCAGCGTGTCGAGGACTGGCTATCGCAGTCGCTCCAGCAAAAACAACAGTGCGTTGCCCTTTTTGGCGCTGGGCGCGGGTTTAATGGCGATTGGTTATGCGGGCACGTTTTTTGGTAACTGGATCAAAGCAGCGGTCAGTCGCCAGCGTGAATTTCTGGCGGATTCTTCTGCGGTACAATTTACCCGTAACCCCGCCGGCATCAGTGGCGCACTGAAAAAAATTGGCGGTTTTAGCGCCGGCTCAAAAATTGAACATCCGCAGGCGGGTGAAATGAGTCACATGTTTTTTGGTCAGGCCGTAAAACCATTTTTCTCAAGTCTGATGGCCACTCATCCGCCCTTATCCGAACGTATTTCCCGAATTGATCCCGCCTGGAATGGCCGTTTTGACTCAGCTGCAAGCACCTCATCAACAAGCACTTATCGTGAGCCGCAGACGGACGCCGCTTTTTCAGGAGGAGCGACATCAGGTTTTGCGCCAGCTGCTGTCCCAATGGCTGCGGCGACAGCGAGCGATGAACTGTTAAACAGCATTGGCGGCACCGATGATAAACATGTGCTTTATGCCCATAACCTGTTGGCTTCACTGCCTGAATCCGTACGCGATGCCGCCAGTGAACCCTATGGTGCCCGTGCGCTGGTTTATTGTTTGCTGCTTGATCGCGATGAGGCAATACGAGAAAAACAGTGGCAGCTGTTGAAGGAAAATGCCAATTCGGTGGTGTTCGGCTTCACTCGCCAACTGAGCGCAAGTTTCGTCATGGAAGCCGAATATCGTCTTCCGTTACTTGAGTTGAGCCTGCCAGCACTGAAACAGTTGACCAGCGAGCAGTTTGAACAATTCCGCAAAAATGTCGTTAATCTGATGCAGGCCGATGCACGTATCGAGCTGCATGAGTGGGCGCTTTATCGCGTGCTGCTTCATCATCTGCAACCATCAAAAACCAAGCTGGCTGAGCTGGGTTCCATTCGCAGCTTGAAACTGGTGGGTAAAGCCTGTGGTTTGTTGTTGTCGGCGATGGCTGAAGCCGGTGCTGACAACGATGAGGCTGCTCAGCAGTGTTTTGTCGCAGCGACAAAAACGCTGGGTCTGCATCGCTTGCAGTTTGTGAGCCGTGATGAATATGAGCTTGTAGATTTGTCACGCGCTTTGCAGGTTCTTAACCGGTTGCAACCACTACAAAAACCGCGTCTGCTCAAGGCGCTGTGTGCCTGTGTCAGTCACGATGGCGTGATCAAACCTGTTGAAGTAGAACTGATCCGCGCCATTGCTTTGAATCTGGATTGCCCAATGCCACCACTGGTTTTGAATTAACAGCTGGATTAACTGTTTTCTCCGTGGCTGGTTTTATCCTGTTCTGGTTCGAACCCCAGCTTTTGAGCGCGCCGTTTCCACAGCTTGCGCGCCAGTTTTTGCATATCTTCTACGCTATCACTCTCGTCCATAATTTCTAGTCCGAGCAGCGTTTCGAAAACATCCTCCAGGGTGATAATGCCCATCATGTGACCGTACTCATCCACCACGAGCATCATGTGTGCCTGCATTCGCATAAATTCATCGAGCGCCTGGGACAGCGCCATGGAATCGAGTGTGACCAAAATATCGCGACGATATTGCTTGAGCGGGTTCTGGGTATTGCCTTCGGCCCGAGCAGTCAAAAGATCGCTGCGTAATACAAAGCCATGAACCGCTTCGGGACTTTGTTGATAGAGCGGGATACGTGAAAAATGATGTTGTTGCTGGCGTTCGAAAAAGGCGGCAATGCTGGCGTCTTCTGCGGCGGAAAATACCACGGTTCGCGGTGTCATAACATCACTGACATGAATGTCTCGCAGTCGTAATAAGTTCTTCATTATTTCCGATTCCTGTGGCGCCAGTTGTCCCTCTTTAGCGCTGACCTCGGCCATGGCCGCGAATTCGTCACGGTTAAGGCCGTGCAGGTTGGGTTTGTCAGTGAATCGTTGAGTCAGTTTTTGAGATAATTTTACAAAGGGGTAAAGCAGGCGAATTAACCATTGCAGGCTGTAGGCTGTCACCGGCGCCAGCTGTCGCCAGTAATGAGCACCTAATGTTTTGGGGATGATCTCTGAAAAGACCAAAATCAGAAAGGTCAGAATAGCAGAGGTGATGGCTAGAGAAGTGCTACCAAAAACGACAGCGGCTTGTGCGCCAACGCCTGCCGCGCCGACGGTATGGGCGATGGTGTTGAGCGTCAATATTGCGGCTAAAGGCTGGTCGATATCTTTTTTTAGCTTGCGGAGCAAGGGTGCCGCGGGTTTGTCCTGTTGTTCTAGCAGGGCGATATGGGCGTTTGTGACACTGAGAATGACCGATTCTGCGATTGAGCAGAGGAAAGAAAAAACCAGTGCCGTTAAGGCATATAAGATCAGTAATAGCATCGCTGCAGGAAACTCCTTTTAGCCGTTATACGCTAATAGTACGCCTTGTGGTGACGGCGACAAATTAATCGTTCTGCCGGCTTGCCTATGTTGTTGATAGCCTTGAGAATCAGCAGCTTAATTAGAAAGGATTACTTGTCATGTTGCCCGTATCGCTGCCACGCCAATCGTTAGGTTTTTTCCCAACACCGTTAATTGAATTGCCTCGCCTCAGCAAAGCGTTGGGCGGGCCGCAAATTTTGATGAAACGCGATGATCTTACCGGTTTGGCGCTAGGCGGCAATAAAACCCGCAAGCTGGAATTCATTCTTGGCGAAGCGCTGGCGCAGGGCGCTGACTGCATCATTACCGCTGGAGCAGAACAATCCAATCATTGTCGCCAAACCGCTGCTGCAGCGGCGCAACTGGGATTGGAATGTCATCTGGTGCTGGGCGGCGAAGCGCCCGCTGAAACTCAAGGCAATCTGCTGCTGGATGAGTTGCTGGGTGCACGCATCCACTGGGCCGGAGAACATCGTAAGGGGGAAGATATTCCCCAATTGGCAACTCAGCTCAAAGCGACGGGTAAAAAGCCTTTTCTAGTGCCTTACGGCGGTTCTAATGAGCTCGGTGCGGTAGCTTTTGTTGAGGCTTTATGTGAGCTTAAGCAACAGCTGGATGAGCGGAATCAGCAATTAGGACATATTGTTTTCGCTTCCAGCTCGGGTGGCACCCAGGCAGGTTTGATGGTGGCGAAGAAACTGCTCAATTGGGATGTTGAGTTGGTAGGCATTAAAATTGATAAGCAAGAACTTGAGGGGCAAAGCTTTGAGCAGTCAGTGCTTGTATTGGCGTCTTCCACGGCAAAGCTATTGGCTGTTGATACCTCGTTTAATTTGAGTGATGTCCAGCTTAACCCAAACTATCTGGGGGAGGGTTATGGTGTCGTGGGGGAAGCTGAACGTGAAGCTATTCGCCTGACCGCTCAGCAGGAAGGTATATTGCTTGATCCAGTTTATACCGGGCGGGCCATGGCTGGGCTGATCGATCTGATTGGTAGCGGCCAAATTGGCACAGAAGCGCCGGTTATGTTCTGGCACACCGGCGGTGCGCCAGCACTGTTTGCTTATGCAGGGGATGTTCTGAATAGCTGATTGTGAAGGCGCGCACGTTTCCTCATGTCCTTTTCGGTGGATATTTTAAGGGTGCAGGTGCTTTACAAGATTCGTATCTTGAAAATAGCAAAAGGGATACGTAGGATATTGAGTCTGTCTCGCTGTGGGTGAGCGTAACTCCATGGAAATAAATGGATTTTTATGTTCTATCCCTTAGCCGTATATAACATGTTATGTATTACAATAAATTATGCCAGCTAATCATTATATCGATAATAAACGCCAACTTATCATCACAACATGGGAAGGTGAGGCTCATGATAACGAGCTCATAGAGGCAATAAAGAAATACCAAAAAGATATTCAAAATCAGCCCGATTGTATTAATTACAATGAATTGGTTGATTTTAGTAACGTTACAAATATGAAACTTACTGTTGAAGAAATAATAAATATTGGGGAAGTATCATTAATCACAGATAAGGAAGAGGTTCATAGAAAACAAGCATTTGTAGTTAGTTCGAACCTGGTGTTTGGCCTTGGCAGAATGTATCAAGCTTATCGGAGCTTTTCAGATAAAGCATGCAAAGAGATTCGTATATTTAAAAATGAAAATGATGCGCTTGAATGGTTAGAAAAATAAGGGGCAGTTCTTGCTAACTAGCCGATATTTTTTCTAACCTGTTGAGTTAATAGCACTCATCAGCTCCTTTATGCCACTTGAAGTTAAAGGGCGTATTTATTTTTCGTGGAATTGGCCAAAATAGAGATAAATTCAATACGTCTTCTTTTGTTATAAATGGACACCTATAAAAGTGAAAAGCAATTTATGATAATCGCAGCGACAGCCTCGCCCGATGCCGAAGCAACCTGCGCAACCTGCCGAGCCTGCTGTTGTCGTTTAGAAGTTATGTTGATTACTGAAACAGGTGTTCCCGAGCGTTATATTGATATCGATAAGTGGGGCGGCAGTGTAATGGCGCGGCTCGAGGATGGCTGGTGCGCGGCTTTGGATCGCAACACCATGATGTGTACGATTTACGAGCAGCGACCGTTGATTTGCCGTGAGTTTGAGGAAGGCGAATACGAGTGCATTGCTGAGCGTAAAGCTAATCTCTAGCGTTTTTTGTATTTGAAAGCTCGGCCGGTGAAAACTATTGCTCCGGCCGCGTAAATACCCACTCATCCTTCGAAGACTGGTTGGCTTCAAACTGGTAGCCCGCCACATCAAAATCCTTTAACGTTTCGGCGTTATCAATGCTGTTATCGATCATATAACGCACCATCAGGCCGCGCGCTTTTTTGGCGTAGAAGCTGATAATTTTTTGAACGCCGTTTTTAGTGTCCTTGAATACGGGGGTGATGATGCGGGCGTTGAGGTTTTTCGGTTGTACGGATTTAAAATATTCGTTGGACGCCAAATTAATCAGTACGTCATTTTGCCCCAGTTCATCGTTCAGTGAATTGGTGATTTTGTCGCCCCAGAATTGATACAAGTCCTTGCCGCGTGCGTTGCTAAGTTTAGTGCCCATTTCCAGTCGGTAGGGCTGGATTAAATCCAGCGGTTTTACGATACCGTACAGGCCGGACAAAATGCGCAGATGTTGCTGGGCGTATTCATCCTGTGCAGGTGTCAGTGTTTCGGCATCCAATCCAGTATAGACATCACCCTTAAAGGCCAGCAGAGCCTGTTTGGCGTTCTCCGCTGTAAAAGGCAGTGACCATGTTTCGTAGCGAGTACTGTTGAGTACGGACAGCTTGTCGCTGATTTTCATCAGCTTGGCGATATCGGCTGGTGCCAGTTCACGCATGCGTTCGACGAGAACCTGTGAATCCTCCAAAAAGCCCGGTGTGCTGGCAATGTTGGTGCGAGCAGGTGTTTCAAAGTCGAGGGTTTTGGCGGGCGAGATAACAACAAGCATGATGATTCCAGTGACGATTTGGTTTGAGGCGGATATTCTAGCGTAAAACGACAGTCAGTTCTGTCGTCTCGACTGAAAGGAGAAATCTTGAGGGTGGGTAAAAGATCCCTCACGTGCGTTCGGGATGACACGGTGCCCCAGGGTGTCACGCTGGACTTGCTTGTGCCGGGCTTTATCCGGTAATCCGCTATTCATGTTTTTGGGGTAACCGAGAGGCTGAAAGGGAATGAATTATTCGCTAGCGCTCACCCTGCGGGCCTCACAATGGCGCGTTCTGCGCTCCGCTTGTCCGGATCTGCACTTCGTTTCGTTAGGAATGACAAGAAATATTGTCATCTCGACTCGAAGGAGAGATATTAAGGGCTGGGAAAAGATCCCTCATATTCATTCGAGATAACATTGTGTTTATTTAGTTGGGTTTTAGCCTATGTATCAAATCGTTGTTTATATTCCTGAAACACATGTTGAGCCAGTAAAAACGGCCTTGTTTGCAGCAGGTGCAGGCAAAATTGCTGATTACGACAGCTGTGCTTGGCAGACTCTGGGGCAGGGCCAGTTTCGGCCGTTAGAGGGCAGCTCGCCTTTTATCGGTCAAACGGGTGAAGTCGAGACGGTGGACGAATACCGGGTAGAGCTGGTGTGTGAAAAAGACGTTTTAAAAGCGGCGGTCGAAGCGATGATTGCGGCTCATCCCTACGAAGAGCCCGCTTATTCGGTGTGGCCGTTGTTTAATATTGAAGAGTTATGATTGCCGAAGAAACTTAATTTCCAGACTTAGGAAAACGCCGATGCTGAGTGATATCCAGCATACGTTGCGGGAATTCACCTTTTTTCACATCCTGATAATACAGTTCAAGGGTTTTTCGCATCACTTCAAAGGCCAGGTCATCCCAGGGAATTTCGTGTTCTTCAAACAGTGCGGTTTCCAGTGACTCGATGCCGGGGCCAAAGTTAAGGTTTTTTAATTCACCACGAAAAATCATGTAGACCTGATTGATTTTTGGCAGGTTGAAAATGGTGTACAGGCCTTCGGATTGCACTTCGGCCTGCGCTTCTTCCCAGGTTTCTCGCAAGGCGGCTTGCAGTGTGGTTTCGCCGTTTTCCATAAAGCCTGCGGGCAGCGTCCATAAACCATAACGTGGCTCAATGGCGCGCTTGCACAACAAGACTTTGCCTTCGTAGGTGGGTAGGTAGCCGGCTATGATGCGCGGATTTTGGTAGTGAATGGCGTCGCAGCTGTCGCAGACATACCGAGGGCGATCATCGCCTTCGGGAATGCGGTGGGTTACGGATTGTCCACAGTTACTACAAAAATTCATGTTCGCCTGGTCCTGATTGTTTGAAGATTGCTTTAAATCAAATTCTAATTGGCAATTAAAGCATAAACTTTGCGGCTTAATAACAGGTTTACTTTTTATTGTTTGGAGTTTGATGTGACGAGTAATAATTCGACAGTGGCTTCGCCCTGTGTGGGGCAATGTGATCAGTATGATGGTGTTTGTATGGGTTGTTTTCGCGATATTCATGAAATTGCGGATTGGCACGATATGAGTGACGAACAGCGCCGTACGTTACTTGCTAAACTTGATGAACGCCGGAAAGAAGCTGAGGCGCTGAATTAAAAATAGCGTAAACTACGCCAATAGTTGCTCGTTATAGATTGGGAGTTTGTTTTGTCAAAAGCTGGTTCAAAGGTCGTTTCACCCTGCGTTAGTTTATGTTGCCTGGATGAAGAGGATGTGTGCATGGGCTGCTTGCGTCATATTGATGAAATAACCGGTTGGCATGGAATGAGTGATGATCAGCGGAGACAGTTGCTGGTTGTGCTTGAGCAGCGGCGCGAGGCGGCGGGACCATCTAAATTTTAGGGCTCAGCTAGGCTTTAAACATAAGTTATGACCATAAAAAAGGGGAGCATCAGCTCCCCTTTTTTATGGGTGTTTAGCGGACATTAGTTGGTGAATTCAGGGCTGAAACCCATGACCCAGATGATCACCAAGGCAATCATCAGCACCACGGCCAACACCAAAGCGATGGTCAAAATGGCGCTGGAAAACATCATGCCTCTTTCTTTGGGAATGTCGAAAACGATGGGTACGCCAGCGTAGAGTAGATAAGCCGAATAACTGCTGGCAACAATTAATGTTAGCAGGATCAGCCAAATGGTTGGGTAGACTGCGAAGATACTCATCACTAACAGGGGCATCACAATATAGGTGGCCAATGCCAGGCCGCTTAGTCGACGTTTGCAAAGCCCGGTATAGGTTTCACGCATCCAGTCAATGGCTTTACCCAGAATGAAAATTTCAGCGATGATGGCAATATAAATAAGAATACAAAGAGATAATGTGCTGGCGGTGGTCATGCGGGTGATATCACCGCCGCCAATGCGCCAGCCGGTCATGGTCGAACCAATATAAACCGCGACCGGTGGTATTGCTGAAAGGATTAAAATATAGAAAATATAAAGATTTGGGCGGTCAGCCTGTTCTTTTTGGATGAGCTGGAATTCTTCGCGAGGGTGGGCGAAAAGGCCCCAAACATGACTCAATAACACGGCATTACTCCTAGGTCTTGTTCAGGCTCAGCAGGGCTGAACCAGGATAGTATTGCAAGCTGTAATGTGTTCCGAGATAGGGCCAGATAATCCATGGCCACGCCCTATATATGCCGTAATGCCGGAGGACTGTCAACCGTCAGATGGATTTGTGGTCAGAAAAGTTGATATTCGTCAATTGCCTGGATCAAGCGGGGTGAAATATTTTTAAGCAGCCAGTTGTTAGATTCGTTTTGTTAAACAATTGTTTAGCAATTTAGTCTGTAACTGATTGGACATTTTTATCGCTGGTATTTGTAATACGAGCGGTTTTGACAATATTATCTTTGGTTTGCAGGGTTTCGATATAAAAATCACCGATTTTAAATGCCACGCTGGCATCGGGGATGGATTCCAGAAATTCCATGATCAAGCCGTTAAGCGTTTTGGGGCCTTCCGTTGGCAGATTCCAGCCAAGGATTTTATTTAAATCGCGAATGTTGGCGCTGCCGTCAATAATATAGGAGCCGTTCTCCTGCGGGTGGATATCCTTACTATTGGCCGCAGCATCGGTGGTGAATTCGCCGACAATTTCCTCAAGAATATCTTCCAGCGTGGCGACTCCCTGAACATCGCCATATTCATTAACGACTAAGCCAATGCGGCGTTTTTCGCTCTGGAAATTGAGTAGCTGGGTGTTCAGTGGTGTGCTTTCGGGAATGAAGTAGGGCTCGCGGGTGGTTTGTACCAGCGCAGCTTTGGTGAGTTCGTTTTCTGTTAAGAATCGCGCTGCGTTACGTAAATGCAAAATGCCGCAGATGTTGTTGATATCGCTGGTGTAAACCGGCAAACGAGTGTGCTGACTGGTACGAATCTGCTCGATAATTTCATCCATGTTGTCGTCAAGGTCGATACCGGTGACCTCGTTGCGCGGAATCATAATGTCTTCGACGGTGACCTTTTCCAGGTCGAGAATACTGAGCAGCATGTTTTGGTGACGATCGGGGATCAAAGCGCCAGCCTCGTGCACGATGGTGCGTAATTCGTCCTGTGTCAGGTTGTCGGCGGTGTCGGCATCAATGCGCACGCCTAATAGTCTTAACAGTAAATTGGCTATGTGGTTAACCAGCCAAACCAGCGGATAGAAAATAAACAGCAGTGGCCGCAGAATAAAAGCGGCGGGGAAGGCGATGCGTTCGGGATGCAGTGCCGCCAGTGTTTTTGGTGTCACCTCGGAAAAAATAAGGATAACCAGTGTCAACAGGCCGGTGGCAATGGCAACGCCGGCATCACCCCATAGGCGAATGGCGATAACGGTGGCCAGCGACGATGCGGCGATGTTAACAAAGTTGTTGCCGATCAGGATTAAACCAATCAGGCGATCGGGACGTTTTAGCAGGTTGCTGGCTAATGTCGCGCCACGGTGTTTGTGTTTGACGAGGTGCTTCAACCGGTAACGGTTAAGCGCCATCATGCTGGTCTCGGAGCTGGAGAAGAAGCCGGAGAGGAAAATTAGTAGCAGCAGTACTGAGAACAGTATGCTAAGGGATATGTCGTCCAAGAAGAGGGTGACCGATATTTAGTGGGAAGGTTAGTTTTATGCTGACAGCTAAGAATGTCAAGCAGCGCCTGAGTCTTTGCTATTGTCTATAGTCTCTGTGGATAGTCTCAGCCGAGGATGATTTCCAATACTAGTTTGGAGCCAAAGAACGCCAGCATCAAGAGAACATAGCCGCCGCCTGTCCAGCGGATGGCAGTAGTGCCGCGCCATCCTAAGGCATAACGGCCAACCAAAAGCGTGGAAAATAAAGCCCAGGCGATAATCGACAGAATGGTTTTGTGCGCCAGATGTTGGGCAAACATGTCTTCGATAAAGAAGATGCCAGTGGCGATGGCAGCGCTCAGTAAAATAACGCCCATCCAAATCAATTCAAACAGCAATTGCTCCATCACCTGTAGTGGCGGTAGCTGCATAATCAGGCCATTGGTTTGGTGATGGCGCAGGTGGTGATCTTGCAGTGCCAGCAGCGATGCTTGAATGGCTGCAATGGTCAGCACGCTATAGGCAAAAATAGAGAGCAGAATATGGCTGGTCAGATGCGGTGTTAATTGCTGGATTGATTTGCCTGCGTCGCTACTCATCGTCATCAGCAGCGTGGTGGCTAATCCCGTGGCGGCGACCGGGTAAACGCCAATAAACAGGTTTTGCAGCGGTTTGCGAATGCCGCTCAAGGTCACTAATACCGCCATAATCCAGCCGATTAAAGATGCGATGGTATAAAACCCCAGATTCAGTCCTGCGGGGCTATAAAGTGTGCCGTTGAAGCTGATAGTGTGGCAGGCCAGCGCAGCCGCACCTAACAATAGGACCTTGTTTCGATTGGATTTATCGCGACCTTTAAGTGAAAAGTATTGTAGAATTGCGCCGCCAAGATAAAAGGCGATGGCAATGATTCCGAAAATTGTTGCGGTCATGGGGTTTGAGGGATATCAACTCCGGTGCGGTAGGATTACTTTTCTTGGTTGCGTTTAAGGTAACGAATTTATTGTATTTCCTGCTAAAATTCCACACCCGTGCGATTTAATTAATGCGCGCGTGACAAATTAGTATTAATTATGTGGTGCAGGACTGCATCAGCGCTGGCCTAAGGTCAGTGCAAGGCCGGTAAAATCAAGGTGTTTTGTATAATGCCGCCAGATTTTACGGGGCGACATCGAAATGATTTACCCGAATTGTTTCGACTTACAGTTAATCAGCTTACAGACGGTGTTTAGAGATGTTTGATAATTTGACCAATCGCCTTACCGGCGCAATGCGCAAGGTAAGTGGCAAGGCGAAACTCAGTGATGACAATATTAAAGATACCCTGCGCGAAGTGCGTAAGGCATTGCTGGAGGCGGATGTTGCGCTGCCAGTTGTCAAAGCCTTTATCGAACAGGTCAGAAAGCGTGCCGTGGGCCAGGAGGTTAAGCGCAGCTTAAGCCCCGGTCAGGCGTTGATCAAAGTCGTGCAGAACGAGCTTGAGCACGTGATGGGCGAGACCAGCGAAGATCTGAATTTGTCCACTCAACCGCCCGCGGTAATTTTGGTGGCAGGTTTGCAGGGTGCGGGTAAAACCACGTCTGTTGGTAAGCTGGCGCGTTTACTCAAAGAACGGCACAACAAAAAAGTCACCGTTGCCAGTGCCGATGTCTATCGTCCAGCAGCGATTAAACAGCTGGAAACATTGGCGAATGAAGTCGAGGCTGACTTCTTTCCAAGCAGTGCCGATCAGAAGCCGATTGATATCGCCAATGCGGCCATTGATCATGCACGTCTGAATTATTCTGATGTGCTGATTCTCGATACGGCCGGTCGTTTGCATATCGATGAAGACATGATGCATGAGATTAAAGATCTTCATGCGGCCATTGACCCGGTTGAAACGTTATTTGTGGTTGATGCCATGACCGGTCAGGATGCGGCCAATACTGCAAAAGCTTTCAACGATGCCTTACCATTAACCGGTGTGATTCTGACTAAGGCTGACGGTGACTCGCGTGGTGGAGCGGCGCTGTCGGTTCGACACATTACCGGCAAGCCAATTAAATTTATGGGCATGGGTGAAAAAACCGATGCGCTGGAGCCTTTCTACCCGGATCGTGTGGCGTCACGTATTCTGGATATGGGTGACGTACTCAGCTTGATCGAAGACGCTGAGCGAAAAATTGATAAGGATAAAGCCGAGAAATTTGCCAATAAGATCAAAAAAGGTAAGAAGTTTGATCTGGCAGATTTCCGTGATCAGTTACAGCAAATGCAAAACATGGGTGGCTTGTCCGGTGTGATGAGTAAATTGCCGGGCATGTCGCAGATGCAAAATGCGGCTGCTGAGCAAATGGGCAATAAAACGCTCAAACAAATGGATGCCATGATTAGCTCCATGACCCCGAAAGAACGTCGCAACCCTGATCTGATTGATAACTCGCGCAAACGTCGTATTACTGCCGGTTCCGGCACCGAGATTCAGGACGTCAACCGTCTGCTAAAACAGCACAAGCAGATGCAGAAAATGATGAAGAAAATGACCAAAAAAGGCGGCATGGCCAACATGATGCGTGGCATGGGTAATATGATGCCACCAGGTGGCATGCCACGTTAATTTGTCTTTTGCGGGCGATCTGCTGTGTTAAAGCATTTGCGGCAGTCTTTGCCTTGCATCTCATCCCGCAAAAACCTAATTCAGCTTTTAAGGATTTCATCAGTTTATTACATGTAAAAAGCCTGTAAATGGTGGCTATTCACATTGCTTTAGTTTTGGCGTAGAATACGCGCCTTTTTACCGTCGATAGGCTTAACGGCTCAATTGGCACACGAACGGAACCGCTGTGGTTCCACAAACCGTGGGTAATATCAAAACCCACCTGGATTAAGGAAACGATATGGTAGTTATCAGATTGTCTCGTGGCGGCTCCAAGAAGCGCCCATTTTATCATTTGACTGTTGCAGATCAGCGTAGAGCTCGCGATGGTCGTTTTATTGAGCGTGTTGGATTCTTTAATCCAGTTGCTCGTGGCCAGGAAGAACGCCTGCGCATCGAACAGGAACGCGTTGAATACTGGATCAGCAAAGGTGCTCAACCTTCTGATCGTGTAGCTGCTTTGTTAAAAGAAACAGCTAAGTAAAGCCTGATAATTAAATTATGTCTAAACCATCAGAAGATGATCTGGTTGTACTCGGCCTAATCGGCGCAGCGTACGGCATTAAGGGTTGGGTTAAAGTTAGTTCTCACACCGAGCCTAAAGCAGGCATCTTTGACTACGATGGTTGGTATATTAAGTCTGGACGTGATTGGAAGCCGGTTAAGCTGGCCGCCTCACGACAGCATGGTAAAGGACTGGTCGCACAGCTTGAGGGTTGTGATGATCGCAATGCCGCAGAGTTATTAAGAAACGCGGAAATTGCAGTGAAGTCCAGCCAGTTACCTGAACTGGAAAGTGGTGATTATTACTGGAGTCAGCTGGAAGGTCTCAGCGTGATAACCGGTGATGCGCAAGGCAACGATGTACTGTTGGGCAAGATTAGCCATTTAATGGCGACTGGCTCAAATGATGTATTAGTTGTTCGGGGTTGCGAAGGCAGCCTCGATAAACGCGAGCGTTTATTGCCACTGGTGATGGAGCAGGTGGTGACTCAGATTGACCTTGATGCAGGATTAATGAAGGTTAACTGGGATCCGGAGTTTTAAGCGTGTGGTTCGGGGTAGTGACCCTGTTTCCGGAAATGTTCAGCTCAATAACCGGGCAGGGTGTTACGGGACGCGCGGTTAAAAAAGGTACAGTGCAAGCCGAGTTTTGGAATCCTCGTGATTTCACAACTGACAAGCATCACACAGTGGATGATCGACCTTACGGCGGTGGTCCCGGCATGTTGATGAAGGTGCAGCCACTTCGCGATGCAATTGCAGCAGCGAAAGAGGCCGCCGGAGAAGGCGCCAAAGTGGCATATTTGTCACCCATTGGCCGCAAACTCGATCAACAGGCTGTACGTGAGCTGGCACAACGCGACAAGCTGATTCTTGTTGCCGGTCGCTACGAAGGCATTGATGAACGTGTTATTGAAGCGGAAGTCGATGAGCAGTGGTCGATTGGTGATTATGTGCTTAGTGGTGGTGAATTGGCGGCCATGGTGGTGATCGACGCGGTAACGCGGTGGGTGCCGGGCGTGCTTGGGCATGAGGATTCTGCGCAGCAGGATTCATTTGCTGAAGGCTTGCTGGATTGTCAGCACTATACGCGACCAGAAGTATTGGATGGTCAGCGAGTGCCGGAGGTCTTGCTAAGCGGTAATCACGAATTGATTCGTCGCTGGCGCTTACAGCAGTCACTGGGCCGTACCTGGATACACCGACCAGACTTGATTGAACAGGCAGAATTGAACGAAGAGCAGCAGGCGTTGCTAGAAGAATTTAAACGGGCTCAATAGAG
>Ga0209396_1002063_pt1 | contig 21499 bp, 19 predicted proteins | sample GOMGulsemesocosm_6_FD_184638 | JGI IMG/M metagenome (GOLD analysis project Ga0209396, IMG submission 184638) | Methane-oxidizing microbial communities from mesocosms in the Gulf of Mexico - GOM8C Gulf of Mexico (SPAdes) (version 2) | ecosystem: Environmental > Aquatic > Marine > Cold seeps...
CGTGGCAAAACTCCCTGCAATACATGTTCAACGTATTGCACGACGAAGACATCCCCGCATCCGCTGGGGTATCCATAGAATACAACATTCCCCTAACCAATCGCCGTGTCGACTTCATCCTCACCGGTAAAGACGCCAACCGCCAAGACACCGCCGTTATCGTCGAATTAAAACAATGGCAAGAAGCCCAAGTCACCAGCAAAGACGCCATCGTAAAAACACGCTTCCAGCACGGCGAAAAAGAAACTAACCACCCATCGTATCAAGCATGGTCTTACGCCGCCCTGATAGAAGACTACAACGAAACCGTGCGTAACGAGTCCATAGCACTCTTACCCTGTGCCTACCTGCACAACATGAAAGCGCGCGACGCCATAAACGATGACTTCTACGCCGAGCACATAAAAAAAGCCCCCGTGTTTATATCCCCCGATGCACTCAAACTGTCTGAGTTTTTAAAGCAATCGGTAAAATACGGCGACAGCGATAACATCATGTATCGCATTGAACACGGCAAAATCAAACCCAGTAAAAACCTAGCCGATGCCCTAGCATCCATGCTCGACGGCAATCCAGAATTCTTGATGATAGACGAGCAAAAGCTAGTCTACGAGACCGCCCTAGACCTTGCCCACAAAGCCCAGCAAGGCAACAAGCAAACCCTCATCGTAAAAGGCGGCCCAGGCACAGGTAAATCGGTAGTGGCGATTAATTTATTAACCGAATTAATCAAACGCGAACTATTAACCCAATACGTATCCAAAAATGCAGCGCCCCGTGAAGTATTCAAAAAAATGCTCACAGGCAGCCGCAAGAAAACCCACATCGACAACATGTTCAAAGGCTCTGGCGGATATATCGACACCCCAGAAAATACCTTTGGTGCATTGCTGGTGGATGAAGCCCATCGCCTAAATGAAAAATCAGGCCTGTATGGCAACTTGGGCGAAAACCAAATAAAAGAACTGATCAATGCCAGCCGCTTTAACGTATTTTTTATAGACGAAGCACAACGCGTTACCTTAAAAGACATAGGCAGCATACAAACCATTCACCAGTGGGCCGACAAATGTCAGTCCACCGTCACCGAGCTTGATCTAGTCTCACAGTTTCGCTGCAACGGATCAGACGGCTACCTAGCGTGGATTGATAACAGCCTACAAATACGGGAAACCTCTAACCAAACTAAATTTGTTTGCTTGGCGCTTATCTGGCTAAATGCCGAAAAAATACTAAGCCCTTATAACCTACTAGGAATATCAAAATACACAGAAAGCAATGTTCTTGGCTTGATAGTGTATGTTCACTTATACAATCAATCAGCGACTCTAAAGTCTAATATATGAAAAATAACATAATCATTGAAGGATCACCTGCTCGTTTAATTGAAGGGCTCTCACACATAGGGTACTCATTACAGTCTTCAGTTTGCGATCTAATTGACAATTCTATTTCGCATGGTAAAGCTGAAAATATTTTCGTGATTTTTGAATATATACCCAGCACCCAGAAATTTATTTTTCTTCTTTATGATGATGGAGTGGCCATGAGCAGGGCAGACCTTAAAAATGCTATGAAGTTTGGTAGTTCGGATGAGAATTACGATAAGTTTCGGGACCTTGGTAGATTCGGCATGGGGCTTAAAACGGCATCTTTAGCTCACTGTAATCAGATTAGATTAACTAGTAAGAAAAAATCTGGACAACCTTCAGCTGTTCTTCTTGATAAACATGCTGTGCTCAAAAGCGATAGGTGGAAATATTCTGAATACAATGGTAACTCTGCCACGGAACAGCTCGCTACCTCGATAAATTTGATTAAAGAAATGTACCCCAAACACAAGAAACTTTTTCACAGTACAGCTAGTTATACTTTGGTTCAATGGGACGACATAAGTGACCTCAATGATAAAGCCTGTGAGTATAAATCTGAGAGACATAGAGCTAACTGGATTGAACTTACTCAAGGAACTCTCGAGTGTCACATAAAAATGGTTTTTCACAGATTCCTTAATGCAAATCACGGGCTTAAAAAAATCAACATACACTACAATGGGGATAAACTGACAGGGTGGAGTCCTCTTTGTGAGGGGATTTCCACAAAATACCAATCAGATTCGGAACCATTGAGTGGGCTGAAGTTTAAATTCGAAAAGGCAGAAAGTCCTGCTGTAATCCGTAGGTATATACTTCCAAAAGATAATAAAGAAGCGGTGCTTTTGACTGAGCATACACAGCATGACACGGTGATGAAAATTGATAAATGGCAAGGGCTGTACTTTTATCGAAACAACAGGCTGATAGATTACGGTGGGTGGTATGATGGAACAGGGACAGAGCCACACATAACATACGCTAGGGCCTCTGTAGACCTGACCTCAGAGCATGATAAGTATTTCAAACTGAATGTTAACAAAACAAAAATTAAAAGCATTGAACCAGAGTTTCGAGCTTGGCTGAAAGCCAATATGCCTGAGTTTAGGGGTAGGGCAAAGAAAATGTATGGTACAAAAAAGGCTGCGATAACTAATAGACTTAGGAAGAAAAATCGAACTGTAGAGAAGGTTATTTCTGATGAGGCAAAAGAAAAAAATATCACGGTACAGCGGGCTAAAAATAATCAGATTAAAATAACAAATTCCTATGGTAGCTTTTTTGAAAAGGAAATTTCAAACTCAAAAAAGGCAGGGAATTTACTTAAGGGAAGAATTAGAGCTTCTAAACTTGAAGATGCTCAGCTTTTATGGAAAACAATACCGGATGGAGATGATGTAATGCAGGTAGAGATTAATTCATCGAATAATTTGTATAAACAGTTCTATACGGATGAGAAAAAAAACGAACGAATTACAGCTGTTATTGATGCCGTTATTCTTGGTTTGGCGTTCTCCGAAATGAATTGCAAGACTGAGAAGTCTAAGGAAATATTTGACGATATAAACAGAACTGTTGGACATCTAGTGAATCGACTAATTGACAAGGAAGTAATCAAATGACGGAAGAAGAACTCAGAAACCTGTACATCTATAAACTTTCAAAAATGGTACTTGAGAGTACGAAAGAAAAGGAGGTCCTTACGCCTGGACTGATAAGGCAGGAAGTAACAAAACTGCTAAATAATCCAATGGTTGATGAAAGTGAGCGACAGTATAAGAAAGAAGTTGAGAAGTTGCTTGAAGATGAATACTACTTTGAAATTAGAAAAAATAGTATAGATGTAGATCATGGATTATCTCTTAAAGATCCTAGCGAGCATAATTCTTGGCAACTACCAAACTCTTGGTATTACTGGGATAAACATAAAGAGTTTGTTATTTCTGAATACAAAAAGAAAGACCCCGATAACTGGGAGAAAATAATTAAATCTATGGATGTTGAGACAAATGAAATATTGTCGTCAATTGAAAACCCAGTTAGAGAAGAATTTGATTCCCATGGACTTGTGATTGGCTATGTACAAAGTGGAAAGACGGCAAATTTCACAGCTCTTATTGCTAAGGCTATGGATTGTGGTTATCAGCTCGTGATTGTGTTGGCAGGCATGCACAACACGCTCAGAGTTCAGACGCAAGCACGTCTAGATCGCGAGCTTTTAGGCTATGATGATTTGAATACAGATAAATCGAACATTTCATCACTCATTGAAAAAAGAAGGTTGCCGATAAGAGCAACTACCACTCAATACACAGACAGTTTTGATGAGAAAGTTGCAGATGGAGAGTTTCATAGCCAAGTCACTAAGCTAAAGGATTTGATCGAGGTAAATGACAAATATAACAAGGTGACTGCGGTTGTAAAGAAAAATGTGAAGGTGCTGGAAAAGCTAAATGATTGGATCGATTCATGCCCTGAACATATAAGAAAAAAAATTCCCCTTCTGGTAATTGATGATGAAGCAGATCAGGCATCAGTAGATGCGAATTATTATACTAATAAACGGAAAAGTAAAAGCTTTAAGGATAACGTCACCCAGACAAATAAAGAGATTACATCATTACTTGAAAAATTTGATAGGTCTGCTTACATCGGATATACAGCGACTCCTTTTGCCAATTGCTTTATTGATCCGTCATATCAGAACCTCTATCCCAAGAATTTAATTCACTTTCTTCCAAAGCCGGAATCATACTTCGGTGCTAAGGAGATATTTCATAATGGTAAATTGAAAAATGCGTATGTAGTAACTAAGGATATTGAAAGTAAGGCGGAATTCTTTAACGAAATTGTAAAGGATCGGCTACCTGAATCGCTAGAAAAAGCGCTTTATACATTTCTAATTTCAGTGGCTATCCGAATACTAAGAAAAGAGTCTGATGAGCCAATGAGTATGCTGGTTCACATAACACACGAAAAGACTGGAATGAAAGAAGTTTTTAAAGCTACTAAAGATAGAATGGCGGCGCTTTCGCGATCGCTTGGAAAAGAAACTACAGCCGCACAGAACACAAAAGCCAGCATGAAGTCCCTTTGGAAGAGCATGAAAATAACTGGGACGCTTATTAATAAGGAAACTAACACTGGTAATCGTGACTTTTTTACCTTTGCTAAAGTGTATAAAACTATAAGTAAAGAAATTAATTCGATTGAACTGAAACAGGTACATTCAGATTCTGAAGATGATCTAGATTATGGAAAGAATCCATCGCTAAGAGTGATAGCAATTGGAGGGAATAAACTTTCAAGAGGTCTTACGTTAGATGGCCTGTTAACTACCTTTTTTCTGAGGTCAACTAACAACGCTGACACATTGATGCAGATGGGGCGCTTTTTCGGCTATAGACGTGACTACAATGATTTGATGCGCGTTTATTGTACGGAACGTATTTCAACTGAATTTGAATATCTGATTGCCTTGGAATCCGATCTAAGATCGGAAGTTAGCAGGTATAAGGATGAAGGGTTAACACCTCTGGATTTTGCACCAACAGTAAGGGCACATTCTCGCATGCGCCCCAGCGGCAAAATGGGTAATGCCACAAGATTCAGAAACAATTTAGGTTCGACAATTATCCAGACCAAATACTTCAAATTAAAAGATAAGAAGTTTATTGAAATAAATAATGGGATTGTAAAGGGACTTGTCAATCAGCTGGTTACAGATAACAAAGGTAAGCCGGAAAAACCGTTAAACAAAAAATGTCCCGGAAAAGTCTTTTATAATGTCAATGTGAACACCGTAATCAGTTTCTTGAGAGAGTACAAACTAGCAATTAATGACTTTTCAGCTGATGACGTCATTAGATATATAGACAAAAAAGGATTCAAAAAAATTAATGTTGGAATCGCAGATCTCATGAGTAGCGACAATATAGAATTCGGCAATGCTGGTTCGTTCGCTTTAGTGAAAAGAAGTCGAAAGACAACAGAGTATGACGATGGCTTTTTCAATATAGGGACGCTAGCAGAGCAGCGGCACTTGGAAATGGATATAAAAAATTCCGAGGAAGGAGTAAAAACTAGAAAGATTCCTCTTTTGGTACTATACCGCATCGACTCTAATAGTAAGGCTACAACAGGGGAAGGCAGGCTGGATCTTTTTAAAGGCATTAATAATAAAATTGATATCTCATGTTACGGCATTGTAATGCCAAAAAGCCATGATGAAGATAATGACGTCTGGGGCCAGGAGTTCTAAAATGGGAATAACGAAACTAGACTGGGGAGTTGATTATAAAGGAAGGGCAATGCACGTACCTTCTACAAAAAATAGCCCTATATTCAAAAAAGCATTTTACTTCATAAACCAAGCAGGAAAAAGATGCTTTTATATAGTCACCCCCAAGAGGGATGTAGAATCAATAACCAAGCTGACGTCGCTAAGTTATACATACAATGACAACAATAGTACTTTGGAGGTAATGTGTAGTGATTCTGAGTTTCACGAGACTTTCGAAATACTATTTATGGAAACATTCGAGTTAATGCATCAACATGAAATTTCATTTTATGTTTCCTATGAGAGAGTCCTTTCAAAATATTATGCTTTTTTACAAGGCCAGCTCCACTTGCCAATTATAAAGCAGATAGGATTATTAAATGAGCTTGTAATTTTAAAAATGATTATTTTGATCCAACCAAACGGATTGAAGCATTGGCATGATATGGATGAAGATTTTAAATTCGGCAATAAATTTGTAGAGGTCAAAGCAACACGCTCGAAACTCCACAAGCATATTATAAATGGCCTTGCACAACTTACAGTTCCCCCTAAAACCAGTAAATACCTTATAAGTACTCTTGTTACCGAATTGGATAAGCAATCCACAGGAAGCTCAATTAATTTATACGATATTACTGAAGAGATATTTGAAATAATTCCAAATGCTGAAAAACAAGATTTTGTTAAACGGATTTCTGATCGTGGCTACTACCATGAGCTAAATGGAATTGAATACAAAGCGTTTAACTTTGATTTATACGAAATGAGTTTTATTACGGTTGACAAGTCATTCCCTTGTATTAATTTGACTACATTGAATGATTCACTTTATAGCTGTATAGACCCTCAAAATATACAGTACGAGCTTAATATTCAGAGCTTATCAGGTAACCTTGAGTGCGTGAGCGAAGACTTCATTCAGGAACTGCTGGATTATTGATTTGTTAGATTGTTCTAAAGCAGTGACGATCTTTGAAGTGGTCGAATTTAAATAAAAAGTGTTGTAGCGGTAGTTTAGATGATAGTGGATTAATATTTCGTACTGATATGATTTTAGGAAAGCAACTAGCCGGCCACTGGGAATTTCCCAGTGGCAAGATCGAACCGGGTGAAACCCAGAGCAATGCCTCAAGCGTGAGCTAAAAGAATAATCCACCATTGAAGCTGAAGTGGGTGAATTCGTTGCCGAAAGCATCTTTGATTACTGTGTTAGCTTACAAGGTAAAACACTTATCGGGTGAGTTTCAGCTAATAGACCATGATGAAATTCCTTGGTTGCCTATTGAAGAGCTAGATAGCTTAAAATGGGCACCTACGGATCTTCCTATTATTGAAGTGCTAAAGCAGCAAGTCAAAGCTCAGCCTACGGCTGAGTTCTAACTTTAACCTTTTCTGCACTTATCATTGTATCTCTCATGCTTTCAGCAACTGCCCTAATTACATTGATGCAAACTGAGTTTCCAAATTGTTTGTAAATCTGGCCATGTGATACAGCGTCAACAATGAATTTGTCAGGAAAACCTTGTAGGCGTGCGCATTCACGTGGCGTAAGTAAGCGTGGATTTCGTCCTATGTCAGCTTGATCAATTAGAACCTCAGAGCCGTCTTTGTAATACCTAGCACTGATGGTGTTGACGTATTCACTGTCGTGATTAAATAGTGAATAGCCAAAGCCATTACCTTTAACTAAGTGCTCAGCTTTGCGTTTTTTGTGACCAGCCCATAGCTTGTCAGAAATAGTGTACCTATCATCAAGCTTAGCCAGTTGCTTAGGTGTTTGTAGAATTTTACCTAATCTAGTTTTTGTATTCGGTGGAGTAGGCCAATTAAATAGCTCATTGAAATCAATATTTTTACCGTAGTAATCTTTATCAAACCCAACGATGAAAATACGTTCACGATTTTGAGGTGCGCCAAAGTCACCTGCTCTTAGAACTCTGAATTCTGTGTGGTAATTTAACTTTTGCGATAATGCTTTTCTAGCTTCATCTGACATTGGGACATCTGATGGAATATCTTGCTTATGCTCACCGCGTAGGATTGCCAAAATAGTTTCTAAAGTTCTGCCTTTATTATGGCCTTTAAGCTGTTTGACGTTTTCCAACAAGAATGCTTTTGGGCGCTTTTCAGCAAGAATTCGCTGCACCTCAAAAAACATAGTACCGCGCGTATCATCGAAACCTTGCTTTAAACCTGCTTGAGAGAACGATTGGCAGGGAAAGCCTGCTAATAGTACATCGTGGTCGGGTACATCTTTGGATTTTATGTTCGTTATATCACCATTTGGGACTTCACCATAATTTGCCACGTATGTCTTTTGCGCAAACTTATCCCACTCGGATGTGAGAACACACTCACCACCCAACTCTTGGAATGGTTGTCTGATACCACCAATACCTGCAAATAGGTCTATAAACTTGAATTCAGCAGGGGTGCTGTCATCGTATTTAAACGGTGCTTTGGCTCGGATGTCGTTTAATTGTTCTTCAAGATTATTGATTGCATCGATTTTGCCTTTCGTTGGCTTGTGTTCACCAGTCTCCCAGCCTCTTACTGTTCTTTCGCCAGTAGAGTTCATGCCCAATAAATTTGCAAATTCAGTACGACCTAAGCCTAACTTTTCGCGTGTACTTTTGATCAGTGAGGCTATATTATTAGACTCTTTAGTTATATTCATTCTGCAGGCCATACTTATCCGGTTATTGCCCTGGAGAATAGCGCTGTTTGTTTATACAGTCAATGGGTTTTGAAGGAGTTAGTTGTGATGGATTTACGTATAGATGAGCTTGCTGAGCGTTGTAATGAGCTAAATGGTGATATGGAATTTCATTATGTTTCAATTTCCCCTTCCATTGAGTTCTCAAATACAGGTAGGAGAGGGGGGAAAAAATATTTTTCAATATCTCTTGTTGACTTGATACAAACTCTAAAAGATATAAAAAATAACCTCACAGAATTTGAAGATGCTTCACCATATGATGAAGGTAAAATGCGGAATTTGTTTTCATCATATATTACCTCTAAAACAATAAACGCCTTAAGTACAGTACAAACCCTCCCTTTGTATGGTGTTATAGCTAAAGTAATATATTTCACAAATGAAATGGCTAATGCTTTTAGTGAAAAAACTATTCTTTTTGATAACCATTGCTTTGAAACAGCGATTGGGTACCTAGAATCTCAATTACCGAATAATTCGGATTATTTAAAAAACCTTAGTATTAAAAATTGTGTTCAAGTAAATGAATATCAAGCCTCAAATACTATATTTTATGGTGCGCCCGGAACTGGGAAAAGTTATGCCATAGATGAAATAGTGAAAGAATCCAAGCATGTTTCTACTGTCTTTCACCCGGATACTCAATACAGTGACTTTGTTGGTTGTTTGAAACCATCGATGAATGGTTCTGATGTCGAGTATAGGTTTAGAGAGGGGCCATTTTGTAAGGTTCTCAAAGTTGCTCATGAAAATCCCCTAGAGCATTGCTACCTAGTAATTGAAGAAATTAATAGAGCCTCTGCAGCTGCCGTATTCGGTGAGATTTTTCAGCTTCTAGATCGAGAACCTAATGGTGGTAGTCGTTATGCTGTTGATATTAATGACCCTGATATGCTTTCTTATTTAGCTATGAATGCGCCATCTGTAATCATTGATGGACAGTTAAAGTTACCTTCGAATTTATCTATATATGCAACAATGAATAGTAGTGACCAAGCTGTTATGCCTATGGATACGGCATTTAAGAGGAGGTGGAAATTTGAGTATAAGTCTATTAACTTTGATAAATGTGCAAATGGCTCGTTTACGATTTTAGATTCTGAAAATTTACCTTTTACTATTAGCTGGAAGAAATTCGCAGGCTGCATAAATGAATGCTTGGCAATGCAAGAAATTCCTGAAGATCGTCATTTAGGTCCTTGGTTTTTAAGTAGTGAAGAGTTGCAGGGTGAAAAATGCGCATCGTATGCCCTTACTGGTAAATTATTTATGTATCTTTGGGATGACGTGCTGCGTCATGGCTTGAAGACTACTGTATTTGATTCAAATATTAAAAATTATGGCCAACTTGTTCATAGTTTTAATTCAGGTATATCAGTATTTAGTGAGACATTACTTGATAGATTTCAGGAGGCTATCGGTGTGAGTATATCGCTTGTGGCTGAGCCAACGTCTGAATATACAGTCTCAAAAAATAGTCAAGAAGAGTAGGAACTTGACTTCACTAAAGTTTTTTAATGATCGCCAGAATCTATCAGATATCGATGCCATCCTAGCGGATGAAATGAAGTCACAGGGACTTATTTCACATGGAGAAATACCGAAGGTGTCCTTTTGTGGGCTATTAGTAAAGTCTTCGCAGTTATTTATATTTCTACCACGCTCCATAGATATCAGTTCTCTAGGTGGATCGGAAAAGATTTATGCCGCTTCTGAGTTAATGCGTGCAGTTAATCTTTATGGCAAAGCGTCAAAGACAGCTGTGAATTTAACCGATTCTGATGCGGGTTTCGAAGGCGGGTCACAACTTGATATTGTTATGGAACTATTAAAAACATATCAGGAAAGAGGGCTCTATACTCGTAGAAAACAGGCGAAGACCCTAAATTTAGGTAAGCCGGATTGGAGGGCTACAGTTGTGTCGAGTGTTGCTTATCCAGATCGCTCAGGGCGACCAGTTTATTTGGATGTAGTATCGTCAAAACGTCGTTATTTTTCTGATTGCGAAGTTGCACGAATACAGGCTTACATACTAAGAGAGATAGATGAAAAATTTTCTTGGATAATGTCGGGGAAAGTAGGGCGAGTAGCGCCCGAGTTAGATGAGGTGATGCTCCCTCGTGGTAAGAGTCAATATATGCTTTCTATACTGAAACGTGAATTACCTCTTCTGTATTCTGACAATGATGTAAATCTAGTGAGGTTATTGATAAGCTATTTAGAAAAGGTATCAGGTAATGCCGACTCGAATATGATTATAGGCTTAAAAAAATTCCATTTTGCTTGGGAGTATATGTTATCTAAAGTGTTAGCAGATACTTGGGTAAATGTTAATAAAGTATTGCCTGCTCCAGCTTATCAAAAAGCGGATGGAAGTTTTGAGAATGCTTTTCGTAATGGAATGAAGACCGATACTGTTCTTCGGAGAGAATCCGATGTAGTTGTTGTTGATGCTAAGTACTATGAATCAACTAACGTTGTTAATGCGCCAGGTTGGAGTGATATTGTAAAACAATTTTTTTATGAAAAAGCACTTTTAGCTACAGGTAAAGTTACCGATGTTAAAAATATTTTTATATTTCCTGGAACAATTCGAACATATACTGCAATCCATTTAAGGTCTAAATCAGGGGGCGAATTCTTTGACAATGAATTCCCACCTATCCATTGTTACTATATCTCTCCTCTAGAAGTCGTACATAATTTTATCAATAATAAAAAAATGAATACTTTCACGAATACGCTGTTTAATTCAAAAAAAGCTGAGTAGTCGCTGTGTGGGGAAAAGTCACACTAAGGCTCTGTAGCCTGAAAAATGTTTCAGCTGAAACGCTTTTTGAATAAGTATCTTACGTATTACTGCGGACTAGGCGGCAGAAAAGTCAACTAAAGAGTAAACAGGTCAATGCCAAGCGTATTTTGTTTGTGGCCCACCGTGAAGAAATTCTTTATCAAGCAGAATCGACGTTTGTGCGTATTCACCCTACCGCCAAAGTAGGCCGTTATACGGGTAAGCACAAAGAGCATCATTTGGATCGCTTTGGAAGCGAGCATTTTGATTACATTGTGGTGGATGAATTTCACCATGCGTCTGCCAGAACTTATCAACAGCTGCTATCGCATTTTACTCCGCGCTATTTATTAGGGTTAACCGCCACCCCAGACCGCACCGATCAGTCGGATATTCTTTCGTTATGTGATGATAACTTGGTATATCGCAGTGATTTATTTGAAGGTATTACGCAGGGCATTTTGGCTCCGTTTCATTATTATGGTATTGGCGATACCACGGTTAACTACCAAGAGATTAGCTGGCGTAATAATAAGTTTGATGAAAAAGAACTGGTTAATCAGTTAGCCACACAGGCCCGTGCGAAACATGCGCTAAAGCACTGGCAAGAACACAAACAAACCAGAACGCTGGCGTTTTGTATTTCAAAGAAGCACGCCGACTTTATGGCTGAGTACTTTGTTAAACACGGTATTAAGGCAGTATCGGTACACAGTGAATCGGCTATTCGCCGTAATGATGCCTTGTCGCAGCTAGAGGCGGGCACCCTTGATGTTGTCTTCTCGGTAGACCTGTTTAACGAAGGGGTAGATTTGCCCTCGATCGATACGGTGTTAATGCTAAGGCCGACGGAATCTAAAATTATCTTTATGCAGCAGCTAGGCCGTGGCCTAAGACGTTGCGAGGGCAAAGATAAGCTAATCATTGTGGACTTCATTGGTAATCACCACAGCTTCTTTAATAAGCCCGAAGCGCTCTTTAAAATCGGCCCAACGAATGCTAATAAAAAAGACTTCATTAAAGGCGCGAGCGAACAATCATTAGAGCTGCCCGAAGGCTGCTTTATTAATTACGACCCTGTTGCCATTGATTTTATGCAACAGCTCACCGCCACGCGCATTGATTCACAAGTAGAGCTGTATGAATCGTTAAAAGCATCGTTTGGCTATAAACCGAGTATGGGCGCGTTTTATCATGCGGGTGGCAGCATTGATACTATACGCCGCGAACATGGCCAGTGGTGGGAGTTTGTGGCTAAGCAGGGGGATCTTTCTAATAGCGAGTTAGCCTGCTTAACCTCGCACAAAGCGTTTTTACGTGAAGTGGAAGTCACTAGGCTGGATAAGTCTTTTAAATTAATACTATTGGAATCGTTATTAGAAAATGATGGTTTCAAAGCCCCTGCGAACACGTTGGCCATTGCCCAAAATAGCTTTGGAATCTTTAAGCGCCGCCAGCGCTTGTTGATTGACCTGCCAGAGAAGTATCAAGCATTAGAAACACTCGATACTAAGCAATTAAAAACATGGCACACCTACTGGTTGAATAACCCCGTTAACGCTTGGGCGGGAGGCAGCAGGGCTCAAGAAGGAAAGAAGGCAGCTGATAAAGCGTATTTCAAAATAGAAGAAGAGAAGCTTACTTATTTAACCGCCATCGCCCCTGAAGAACTGGATGCGTTTAACGTGATGGTGCAAGAGCTAGTGAATTATAGATTCTTGCAATATGAACAACGCTTAACCAATAAGGTGATAGAGGGTGAATCAAGCACTGTAAATGTATTACCAGATGCCGCTAATTCAATTCCTTATTTCAGTGACTTAAAAATAGCCTGTGGCCACTTCCGTACCAGTAGCCATGAAACAGAAGAAATTGAACAGATCGCCTTACCAGAAAAATACGGCACGCTAGATCCTGCAAAGCACTTCATTGCTCGCGCAATGGGTAACTCCATGAATGGGGGTAAACACCCTATACATGATGGCGATTATTTATTACTTGAGCATATTACTTCTAATAACGCTGGCAGCATCAGTAACCAGGTTGTTGCCATTGAACGCCAAGATACCAGTGGTGATGACCAATACCTTCTACGTTCGGTGAATAAGCTTAGCCAAGGCCAGTATGAGTTAATCGCACAGAACAGCGATTATGAACCTATGATGGCTACTGAAGATATGGCTACGTTTGCGCGATTGAACGACGTTATTGATCCTATGGATTTGCACCTGCATCAATCGTTTATGCGTGCGAATATACCGGGCTTGTTTGGGCTTGAGTTTAATAAAGGCGCTTGGGAAGCAGGGCATGTTTGCCCGAAGGGACAAGGTGACCAGTTCCTTCTAGTTACCCTGAACAAACAGGGAAAGAATGCTGACCACCAGTATCATGACTATTTTAAAGATGGAAATACCTTCCATTGGCAAAGCCAGAACTCTACCTCTTCGACTAGCGGTAAAGGCCAGCGCTTAATTAACCATAAGGCTAATGGCAGCAAGCTGCATTTGTTTGTGCGTAAGAATAAGTTAGAAGCTAAGAAAGGTGCCCCGTTTTATTACTGTGGTACTGTGAATTATGACTCTCATGAGGGTGAGAAGCCTATGAGTGTTATATCGACGCTTGATAATGAGTTGTCGGAATATTTGAAGTTGGAGTTTGTTGGGTGATTCGAGTTGGTTGTTTCGTTAAGTAATATTCTTTAATAGTGTCTAGTGAACTAGGGGTGATTCGGTAGATAAGGTGACTTTTTATACTGAGCGGTTGTTGGGGTAGGATTGTCACCTTGAAGATCTTTTTCTCACTTGTTAATGTACGGAATACCCGTATAGTGAATGTATGAAAACAGTATACGAAACCGAAACATTTAAGAAGCAAGCCGATAAAATATGGGCTGAAGATGAGCGTTTGGCATTCGTTACTTATATTGCTGATAACCCTGACGCAGGGGATGTTATTCCTAATGCGGAAGGTGCGCGTAAAATACGCTGGAACCTAGGCGGTCAAGGCAAGCGTGGCGGTGTTAGGGTTATTTATTTTAACGTGAGTGAAGATTTACTTTGTTTAGTCGCGATTTATAAGAAAACAGAGCAATCAAACATGAGCGTAAAGAAAATTAAAGAGGTTCACTAATATGAATATTGAACGCATTGCACAGGCGATCGAAGATGATGCGGGTGAGTCGATAGAAGGCTTGCGGGAATCGCTTACTGAAATGAAGGCCGGTAATATTGCTCGCCAATATACACCTGAGCAGTTGTTACTTCAGAAGGCTCGTTCGAGTCTGCATTTGTCGCAAGCAAAGTTTGCCAAGCTTATTGATACTCCAGTAGCTACTTTAAGAGACTGGGAGCAAGGCCGTTTTAAGCCTGCAGGTAGTGCATTGGTATTGTGTAAGGTTGCTATTAAAGACCCTAGTGTTCTTTTGTCGGTGTGATGTGAGTTAGGCCCAAACCTTCATTTAAAATCTAGCCCCATTCCTATCTTGCTTGCTCTCTTGTCCGAAATGATTCCTGTTTTTTCGGACAAGAGAGCATGTATAAATACGCCTCGAACCTATCGACAAGACTGAGTTTTATTGTGTGCATTGCTGTCGCAGGTGCCACTGGCATTACTCATTGTAGAATTGAAATAGCGCGCAGTACTACCACAGGCAGGGACGGTATCTTTCCATCCTGTTTGTGTGACTGTACAAAACTCTAGAAAGAATACAGTGCTGTCGGTATAGTCCGCCAACTGAGTATCTAGCTTATCTTCAGTACCATTACAGTTATAATCATATGCGGGGGAGTGGTTTGATCCCGATGAGAAGTAGTTTGTCTGGCCCGGTTTTACCCGTGGGTCGGTATCATTGCAATCACCTCCACCATGGAGAATAGAAAGGTGGCCATCAGCATCGAGGTCGCTGCCTTCATCGGTTATACCATTGCAGTCGTTATCAATGCCATCTCCAATGATTTCTTGAGCCGCAGGGTTCGTTGTAGGATCATTATCATCACAATCCCCTCCTTGCGCTACATAGTCTACAGGCACTGAGCATCCAAACTGTGTATTTGTGGGGTCGCCAAAACCATCACGATCGTAATCGTAGTAGTAGGTTTGCTCACCAATCGAGCCTGTTTCATCCGTTTGGCCATTACAATTGTTATCGACGCCATCGCAGACTTCAGTGGCAAGAGGATTAATGGCTGGATTACCGTCATTGCAATCGAGTGGCGTATTACAGTTGGCCTGGGCATAAAATCCGTCTAAATCGACATCGGTGCATACTAAGCAGCCTTCGTCAGCAGCGCCACTGCAGTCGTTATCGATGCCATCACCACAGACATCGGTTGCCGCCGGATTAATACTGGAGTTTGCATCGTCGCAATCTAACGGCGGCGTATAACCATCACCATCTAGATCCAAGCAAAAGTTATGCAAGCCCAAGTCTACGGTCTGTTTTTTTAGTACTTGTACTTGCGGAATAATACCTACGATTCCCGATTCGTTGCGAATCACAAAATCAAATACTCCCTCTTGCATGTAGCTTATTTTAAACTGCCCTTGTGAGTTGGTGCGTGCGATGAAAGAGGAGCCTCTGACATAGACTTGGGCGTCAGAAATACCTTGCGAACAAATTTGAACAACCCCAATGACATCTCCTGCTTCTCTGGTTTTATCGTAATTCGGACTTGCTGAGTTTGCATTTAAAGAGAAGAAGAAAAGCCCAAAAGCAGTTAACAATGCCACCCACTTTGAGATAAACATAGAACCTCCTATTACCGACTTGGGTATGAAATGAGGGTGTTATTATAACGCGTCCAAATAGTCGCTAAATAGTTCGTTTCATTGCATAAAATAAGCAGGTTATGACGATTGGTGATAATGCTGACGATTCTAATGATCAGTTGGCCGATATAATTACCACGTTGGCTTGGAAGAGTGTATTGCTTATAGCTATCAGCCTGGATCTCCTTGGTTGACGGAGGAAGTTGGAAAAAACCTTAGACTGGGTATTGTGTAGTCCACTACTGACACACTTTGTCAGTCGCGTTACTTATACTTGTTTTATCTTTTAGTTCATTCAATAAACGATTGGATGAATACTTTATGAAACAAGGACTTTCCATGATCACTCTGTACCATTTCCCTATTTCTCAGCATAGCCGTCGCGTCGTTTCTTTATTAGAAGAGGCGGGTATCGAATACGATGCACAGTTTGTTGATTTAATGAAAGGCGAACATTTTTCTCCTGATTTTTTGAAGATTAATCCAAATCACCAAGTCCCGTCTTTGGTTGATGGTGAGTTAAGATTACATGAGTCGAATGCCATTCTTCGCTATATTTGTGATAAATATGAGTTGAATAGTTGGTACCCTAAAGATCTGATTTTGCGGGCACAGACTGAGCAATGGCTCGATTGGATTCAGTGCCGCATGTCGCCTGCGGTAGTCAATATCGTTTTTAATACGATGTTTGCGGGTGATAACGCAGACCAGAAGGCGATTGAAAATGGCCAGCAGACAATGGTTGAGTTAGAGGCAATTTTGGAAGCCGAACTGGCTGATAAAGATTATCTAATTGGTAATGCTCCGACCATTGCTGATTTAGCGCTAGCATCGAATGTTTTTCACTTGGGCTTTGCTAAGCAAGATCTTCAAGGGGCTAATGTTCAAGCTTGGTATGGCAAGATTTCTCAGCTAGAGGGTTTTAAAAAGTCGCTGCCTGAAATGTGAATCTCGTAATTTCATTGTTTGATAGCCTAGCTTAATCGTGGGAGCGCTTGATGGCTGTTTAAATCATATAAATACTACTATAATGATCGTAAGTTGTTAATTTATAGGTTTATAGTTCTTATGGTGTCCTTAAGTTTTTTAAACTCCCCGGCAGAAATCCAACAAAACCTGCGTGAAAGCTTTAAGCGGGCAAGGCTTTCAAGGAATGAAAGCCAGCAGCAGGCAGCAGAGAAAACAGGGGTGCCTTTATCTACTCTTAAAAAGTTTGAGCAGAAAGGTGTCATTTCTCTCAGTCAGTTTCTTCAGCTTTGCCATGTTTATGGTGATCTCAGGGTATTTGATCAGGTTCTGCCAGAAAAGGATGCTGTGACTATGGATGAATTATTAAGCAGCAAGAAGCCGTCTCGTAAGAGGGCTCGATCATGATGCCTCTTAAGGTGATTTATCATCATCCGGTTAAGGGTGAAATTAACGTTGGCAGAATTGTCTATGAAAAACGCATTGGATTATTCGAGTATGACGCTTCTTTCTTAGCGTTGAACCTTCCATTATCGCCGTTTAACTTACCTCTTGTTTCTGGACTTCAGCGGGGAAATGCTACTCCCTTTAACGGTTTGCAGGGTGTTTTCTCGGATTCATTACCCGATGGCTGGGGCATGAGGCTAATGGATCGAGCTATTAGGGAAGGGAGGCTATCGGTAGAGGGTAAACAGAACCGATCTTTAGCAGAGGTAACTCCAGTCGAGCGCTTGGCGTATATGGGCAGTCGCTGTATGGGCGCGCTTTCGTATCAACCTGATACTGGCAATAGGGATGAGCATTCTGGTGATGAAATTTCTATCGCTGAATTGGCCAGTGAATCTCTTGTGGTTTTTCGCGGTGGTATTGAGCAGGTGGCTCAGGAACTTTATATTACGGGTGGTTCACCGGGTGGTGCTCGGCCGAAAGCAACGATTGGTCTTCAATTTCATAATGCGAACTCTCGTATTGTTTCAAGTGCTATTTCGGGGGCTGAAGATTTGCCTGTGGGTTATGAGCATTGGTTGGTTAAGTTTCCAACCAATACCGATGTAGAAGCTAGGGCAGAAGGCACGGTTGAGTATATTTACTCGATACTTGCGCGTGATGCCGGTATTAATTTTCCTGAAACGTTATTGATTCCGGCTGATGATGTGTTTGGTTATTTCTGCTGTAAGCGATTTGATCGGCAGGTGGGAAATGTCAGGGTTCATATGCATACGTTAGCAGGATTAATCGATGCTGATTTTAGGGTATGTGATGCTGATTATGAGCACTTACTGCAAGTGACGACGCATTTGACTAAGAACCATCAAGATTGCCTTGAAGCGGTACGGCGAATGATTTTCAATGTTGTGGTGGGTAATCGAGATGATCATACAAAAAACTTCAGTTTTTTAATGGATGGTGAAGGTCAGTGGAGGTTATCTCCTGCGTATGATATTACGTTTAATGCTGGGCCGGGTGGTGAGCATTCTATGACGATCGCTGGGCAAGGAAGGAACATTACTTTACTGGCGATTAATTCATTGGCAGAACGTTTTTCAATTTCTAAGAAAGACGTTCAGTTAATTGTTGATGATATTGCAAAGGCTGTTGCTCAATGGCCAATACTGGCGCGTGATTATCAGGTTCCAGAAAATATGATTACTGAGGTTTATGATTATATGAACGCTCAGTTGTTGAGCCTTCGCTAATGATACAACTTCACGTGACTAAAAAACTATTGGCTAAGCTTCCTATTGATAAGGTAGGGAACTTGCCATCGCAAGTAAGCGGTCTTGAATTAGTGGTAGCAGGATCGAATTTGGAAAATCCACTCAGTGGTTGGCATGGCAATCTTATTACTCTTCAACGTCGCAACTGTATTGTGATGGTTCATGATGCTACCCGTTTCCCGGTGTTTCTGTTGTGTCTTACTAAACCGGACTTTGCGAATTTACAGTATTGGTTTGAAGATGCTTTTATGAATACGTTACTGAAAGCAGGTGCAAACGATCAGCAAATGACGACGGCGACAAAGTTGCTTGCAAAACTTACTATTGATTCTGTGTGTGACCGTTCTGTTCAAGGAACTCTGAATCGAATAAAAAGAGATGTTGAGCATATGATTTGGTATGACGATGTTCAAGTGGTTAATTTATCTGGCCCAAAAGTGGGAGCTTGGTTGGCCAGTAGCCCTTGCACGGTGAAAGGGCAGAAGGATTTTATTATTCCCAATAAAGCAATGCAGGAGTTGCTGGATGAAGCATTTTAGATATTGATAGGCATTTTTACTCGCTTTAACAGCTTTGTTTTAGCAGGAATGGGTCTATTGAAATAGGTGTTTTCTCGTTATTTAGTTCTTCACTTAGTCCTGTTTTAATTTCTGAATCACCTGCTAATGGGTCGTAAAATACCCTTAAAGATACTTAATGAGTTAATCGGTAATTAAATACCTATTATATTTGCGGATGATCGTATGAGTAGTGATAAAGTCGAGCAGATAACCTTAGAGCTGTGTCGTCGCATGGAGCAGATGCGGGTGGATAAAAGCCCCCCTCAGGATGAGCTTGCGAATACGCTGGGCATTACCGCGAAGACTTACCGTAAGTTAAAAGCGGGTGATGGTAAGTTGGTTAACTTTGTTGCGGTGCTTAATTAGTTGGGTATCTGCTAAAGCTAAGGCGGCGCGATCTAATGTGGCGAATGAGGATGAACTAGAATGGTAGGCCTGATAGATTCTAATCATAAGGGTGCTGTCTTTCAGTTTCCTCTTTTATCGTTTGATACTTATAAAGGTTAACCTGCTGCGCTGGCTGATACTTTGTCGGATGATTTTGGTAATGCTCCGACTATTGCTGATTTAGCGCTAGCGTCGAATGTCTTTCACTTGGGCTTTGCTAAGCAAGATCTTCAAGGGGCTAATGTTCAGGCTTGGTATGGAAAAATTTCTCAGTTAGAGGGTTTTAAAAAGTCGCTGCCTGAAATGTGAATCTCGCAATGCCATTGTTTAGTTAAGGTCCCCACTTAATTTCGCACAGTTCTTTTTTTGAGCCGCCAGGATCTTCGACCATTAAATCAATGGGTAGAAGAATAATGTCTGTGACAAAAGAGGCGGCCATATCGACTAGGCCTACGGGTATTGTGATTATGAGTGCAGGAAAAAAATCATAGAGAACGTAGAGGCTACATGACAGCGCATTTTCTGTGGCGTGGTTTAAACCTGCCATTGGGCTGCCTGTTTGGTGATTTTCTCCGGTACGTGCTAATAAACCAGAGCAGCCCGATAGTGTGAGCACGAAGAGTGAGATGATGAATAATCGCATGGGAACCTAGATTAATGAAACGCTGTAAAGTGGGTCGATTAATTTACCGATAAGGCTTATTCAGCACTATCGAGCATAATCATTAATTTGCAGTTCGGTGGATGATCGTATGGATTTAGGGTGGCGATGGAGGTTATAAAAGATTGGAAAAGCAGCCACTTAGTTAGATTAAATATTAAGACCCTGATTATTGCCGCTAAGGGTGCTCAATGGCCAGCGCTAGTTCGTGAATATAAGGTTTCAGAAAATATGATGACTGAAATTTATGACTACATGAAAAATCAGTTGTTGAATCTTTGTTAGTTTATGTTGAATATATTCATCATAATCCCTGTTTTTTATGCTAATGTTGAATATATTCATCATATTTATGATTTTCTAGAGATTTCCTACCATGGACTTTTTCACTAATTTAGCCAGTAATGTACGGCAATACCGTAAAGAGAATGGCTGGAGTCAGCAGCAATTAGCGGATTTTACTGGGCTTGATCGTACGACGATTAGTGCTTTGGAGCGTAATAGCTTCAATGAAATAGGCATTCGTAAGGTGCAGCGTATTTTGCAAGTTCTAAATCATTCTCTTGATATCAAATCAGCTGGGCTACCGACTCTGGATGATATGCAGCGCTTCAATAGGGAGAGCAGTTGATGGCAAATGTTGATGTATATGTTCAATCTGAAAATGTGGGTTTGCTGGCAAAAACGGCTCAGGCTGATGAGTTCAGTGAAAAGCATAGCTTCACTTATTTGGCCGATTCTAAGCAGGCATTATCGCTATTGATGCCAGTCAGAATAGAAACCTATGACTATTCTGGTTTACATCCCATTTTTCAAATGAATCTACCTGAAGGTTATCTCAGGGAGTATTTAGAGCGTGCCACGGCTAAGGCTTTTGGTAGTGATGATTTAACCGTTTTGACTTTGCTGGGTAATAATCAAATCGGTCGCTTGCAGTATCGTCTTGAAGGGCAGGTATTTGATGATGCTACGGAAGTGGCCCCTGAGCTATCTGAAATTTTAAGCAGTGATGATGAAGGTTTATTCGATCAGTTATTAAAGCGTTTTGCTTTGCGATCGGGTGTGGCGGGTGTGCAGCCGAAGATGTTGCTTGATGCTTCTTATATTACAGATGTGCCTATAGACAATCCTTCTGACAAGTCGACTGTTAACTTAAACTCTTATGTAGTGAAAACTTGGGGGGATGAGTTTCCTCATCTAGCGTGTAACGAATATGTTTGTCTTATGCTTTGTAAGAATGCCGGGCTTGATGTGCCTGATTTTTATATTAGT
>Ga0209396_1002065_pt1 | contig 21491 bp, 24 predicted proteins | sample GOMGulsemesocosm_6_FD_184638 | JGI IMG/M metagenome (GOLD analysis project Ga0209396, IMG submission 184638) | Methane-oxidizing microbial communities from mesocosms in the Gulf of Mexico - GOM8C Gulf of Mexico (SPAdes) (version 2) | ecosystem: Environmental > Aquatic > Marine > Cold seeps...
TTGAAAATTTGCTAACAAATCAATGCCAAACAAGCTCACCTTACGGCGAGCTATTACCAATAACTGAAAATATAGAATAATTATGAATGTATTTATAAATGGCCAGCAAATGTCGGTAGGCTCAGAAGCAACGGTTTTATTAGCATTAGAGCATTTTTTATCAGCAGATCAGCAAAAGCAAAGTTTTGCTGTGGCGCTTAATGGGAGTTTTGTTGGTAAAACTGATTATCAGCAAACGTCTCTTAACCAAGGCGATAGTATTGATGTGCTATTTCCAATTCAAGGGGGCTAAATTGTGACTATCTCTAAGTCTATAAATACAACGCTTAATATTTATGGTCAGCACATTGATAGTCGACTACTAATCGGTAGTGCGCTTTATCCTTCTCCTGAGATCATGAAACAAGCGATTTTAGCCAGTGGTTCAAAAATTGTCACCCTATCGCTAAAACGGCAGAACCCTGCTGAACAGTCAGGTGCAAAAATTTGGCAATATATTCAAGAAATAGTTGCAGAAACCCAAGGCTTTTTATTACCGAATACAGCAGGCTGTAAAACCGCGAAAGAAGCAGTCACGCTGGCTAAAATGAGCAGAGAAATTTTCCAGACAGATTGGATTAAATTAGAAGTTATTGGTGATGATTATAATTTACAACCAGATCCTATCGAGCTATTAAATGCCACAGAGCAGTTATTAAATGATGGTTTTAAGGTACTGCCTTATTGCACCGATGATTTAGTAATATGTCAGCGTTTATATGATTTAGGCTGTCAGGTGATTATGCCGTGGGCATCCCCAATAGGTACAGGCAAGGGCTTGATGAATCCTTATAATTTAGAAACGATTCGATTACGATTACCGGAAGCTACACTTATTTTAGATGCGGGAATTGGTAAACCTTCAGATGCCTGTTTAGCAATGGAAATGGGTTACGATGGCGTGTTATTAAATTCCGCTGTCGCTTTGGCAGATAACCCAGTGACGATGGCCCAAGCTTTTGCACATGCTATTGTTGCAGGTGAACAAGGTTATATTGCTGGTGTTATGCAACAACGGCAAACGGCTCATCCATCTACCCCAACTCTAGATACACCATTTTGGCATCAAAAGTTATAGTTAAACTCTAAGCAGGTTAACTAAACTTTGAATTGTTAATTTATTTGAATAAGACAGGTAGTGTCATTAATGACTGATCATATTAAGCAAAAACCAATCATATGGACTATTTCTGGCAGTGATTGCTCAGGTGGTGCTGGGATTGCTGCAGATATAAAAACTGGGCAGGCTTTAGGTGTAGAAGTTTGCCATTTTATTACGGCTAACACAGTACAGAATTCTGAAAAATTACTGGCTATTAACCCTATAGAACCCGAGATATTAGAGCAGCAAGTTAACGTGCTTATTAATGATAAACCTCCGAGCGTGATTAAAATTGGTTTATTAGCAAATATTGAACAAGTACATTGGCTTACTTCGACATTAGCCGAAATTAAGGCTCGCTGCCCAGACTTGAAAGTGGTTTTTGATCCCGTAGGACAAGCGAGTGTCGGCGGTCGGTTTTCAAAATTACAACGAGAAGACTTTACTGAGTTATTTGCATTAGTTGATGTGATAACACCCAACCTAAATGAAGCGCAGCAATTATCAAATCTTAGCTCTTTTATAGCTGAAGAGTTAGCGATAAACATTGCCACACTCGGCGTGAACAGCGTAATAGTTAAAGGTGGACATTTTGATCACCTTGACCAAAAAGTTAGTGATGATTATTGCTTACACCATTTTGATGGTTCGTCTATAAATTATCAGCTAACGTCTGCAAGAATAAATACTCAATACAGTCATGGGGGCGGTTGTTCTTTTGCTAGTGCTTTAGCGGCTTTCTTAGCATTTGGTTATTTATTGCGTGATGCTTTCACGTTAACAAAAGCGTTTATCAATCAAGGGCTGGTGAAATCTGCCTTAGACAAAACTTCAGCGCAAAACTATTACGGGGCATTTGAACAAACATGCTGGCCAGAGCAAGCTGAGTTTTTTCCAAGAATATCAGCAGATTTATCTAAAAAATACCAAACCTTAGCTGCGTTTCCATCGTTAAAGTTGCAGGGAGAAAAGCTTGGACTATATCCTGTTGTTGATTCACTTTATTGGTTAAAACGTTTATTCCCTTTGGGTTTAGAAGTGATTCAACTGAGATTGAAAAATAAAAGTGAGCAAGAAGTCGAACAACTTATTGTAGAAGCCGTTGCCATGAGTAAGCAGTATAAAACACGTTTGTTTATTAATGATTACTGGCAATTAGCGATCAAACATCAGGCTTATGGTGTACATATCGGGCAGGAAGACATACAAGACGCAGACTTAGCCGCAATTGGTCAAGCCGGTTTACGCTTAGGCATAAGTACACATGGTTGTTATGAGTTTTTGCTCGCACAACAATTAAAACCATCGTATTTAGCTATTGGGGCAATATTTCCAACGAAAACTAAAAATATGACCGGGCAAATTCAGGGGGTAGAAAACTTAACACAGATACTAAAGTTAGCCACGGATATTCCTGTGGTGGCTATTGGCGGTATTAATCATCTACGAGCAGAGCAAGTGTGGCAAACTGGCGTTGATAGTGTAGCAGTTGTTACCGCAATCACAGAAAGTGAAAATGCAGAAGTTTCTGTTAAGAAATTCCAGCAGATTTTTCAGTAAACTTTCGAGTAGCACAGCAGAAAATCAATATCATTGGGACAGTTTTATTTTAGGTTGCCATGTTAGCCAGTCATCATTAACTATTGGTGCTAAATTAAATGACTGTCCCTTTTTTGCTGGTTGAAATGCATTGCCTTCATCGAGCTCTGGTGTAGCGAAAGCGATACCGCCAGCCAGCAAAGTTTCAATCGATTCAGAGTCAATACTTACCCCAGAAAATACACCTGCATCAATGCGTATGCCACTGGTATTCCAAAACTTACTTTGTTGGCTAACTAAAGGTGCATAGCGTTCAAAAATATTAATATAGATATTCACCTTGTCTGCAGATGATGATAAATCGACACCAATAACACGGCCTACTTTTACTTGACGATACATTACTGGATTTTCTACTCGTACTGAGCCTAAGCTGTCTGCACTTAACGCGATATTTAAACCTGACGGCAGACTGGTTAACACCGGCGCGATGTCTTTCGCTTTAAAGTGCTGGCTCGCTGTTCCTTTACCCGGCATTACTCCAATAAAACCACCATCAAGAATTGCGCTTACATTCGTTGAGCCAACTAGGGCAAGTTCAGGTTTTGCAAACCAAAATTTAGACCCTGCTACGGCAAACTTTTTACCATTATCATCTAAAAACGCATAAACGGTCGCGCCAAAACCTTGCTCATCAAAACGGATACGAGAAACTACACCAACTTGTTGCTCATGATATTTTATTTTTAAATTATTTTTCAGGCCGGATATTTCATTAAAATGGATCTCAATGGCAACCCCCGCTAATTCGGCATGATTGATATTATCAAATAATGTGAATGTATCACCTTCATTGACATGGTCTTGTTCATTGTTTATCTCAGGATTGAAAAAACTTATGCCACCTTTTAATACCGTGTCAGCAGATTCTGTTTTTAATATAAAGTTCCCTAAACCACCACTAAAGGTAACCCCGCTAGCATTATAAAAACGGGTAAAATTAGAAATTAAATGCCGATAGTCTTCATCAATAGTGATATTGATGGCAACGTTTTTTCCAGCTTGATCAAGGGAAACATTATCGACTTGGCCAACAGCTATCCCTCTATAGCTAATAAGACTACCGGGGTTTACTACATTCCCCTGTTCGGCAGACAATGACAGCTGTAACCCTGTCGATGAAAAATGTTTAGCTGGAGGTAAGTCAGTAACAATAAAGTCATTAGCTTTGTCTCCTTGACCAACGTTAACACTAATGTAAGCCCCGCCAAATAATGCATCAGTATCTGTGATTCCAGATAAAGACAAATTAGCATTTACCAACCAAAACTGGCTATTTTCTCGAAGAATAAACTCATAATTAGGTAATACCCCAACTTGTAAAGTCGTCTTATCTTGCTGGCGAATGATATTATGTACAGAGCCGATTTCCTCACCTCGCAACATAATGCGAGTTTTAGTGCTTATACCTTGTGCATTTTCAATATGCAGGTTGAATACCGAACGTTGCTTAGCCACTTTTTTATCAGTGAACAACTGAAAATTATCACCATTTTTAGGTGTTGTAGCTAGATCTTCGTTACCTAAATCAAAGGCAATGCCGCCAGCTAAAACAGACTGAAGCGATTGCGCTTGAACGCTGAAGTTCTGCAAACCACCATTAACGCGTAAACCACCAGCATTCCAAAAATGGCTGTCCGTGGAAACAAAATGTTTATATTTAGGTTGAATGAAAATGTGCACTAAAAACTCACTAGGCCCGATGTTTTCAATAGCTTGAATATCACCTACTTCTTGCTGTTTATAATACACACCAGTACTTGTGGTTAATGAACCTACGTCTTTCGCTTTAAGTACTAAATGTAAGCCGGGCTCGTCATATTGATAAGCAGGTTTCTGGTTATAAACATTAAATTCATTTAATGGACTACCATCGACAGAAGGACGAATACCAATATGAGCACCCAACATTAAGGTGTGTAAATTGGTTATTCCGCCCAAATCTAGCTTGGGAGCCACAACAAAAAACTGCGAGTCAGTCGTAAGGTATGGGATTATTCGTGGATTAATGATTGCACTGGCGATGATGATTCTTGCTTGTGGATCGATGCGAGTGAATTCAGTAATTTTACCTAATGTTAAACCTTGGTACATAATTGCAGCACCACGGTCTATGCCTGAATTCCAGTTTAATGTTAACTGAATTTCATGGCCCATATTCGCGGTTTCATAATCAGAATATAAGGTAAATATTTGTCCGTTTTTCGCAGGTTCCATTACGGCTTCATAGTCTGAATTTCCGAAAGCTATACCTCCAGCTATAACAGAAGCTAATGAATCACTATGTACTTTTACTCCACTGGTTAATGAGCCAGACACAGTAATACCACTGGTATTCCAAAAACGTGAGTTTTCTGTTACTAAATCAGCATATTCTGGTTCAATGAAAAGGTTAATGTTAATCAGGTCGGAGTCGGTTTCATAGTTAAAGCCCGCTACATAACCAACGGTAATTTGCTTGAATAAAACCGGAGATTTTTTCCCTAAGGATCCTAACGTTTTGGTTTTTAAATTAAGGTGTAACCCTGGCGTTGTTTGATCTAACGGAGGATCTTCATTTAAAGCTATAAAATGGCTTTGCGCCTTGCCTGCTTCTTCAAAATCAGGCATTACATTAATATAGCTTCCCGATAATAACGTCTCTAACCCAGTAACCCCCTGAAAAGAAACATCCGCTGTAACATACCAAAATTGTGTTTTGTCAGTGAGCATTTTCTTTGAGCTAGAAATCATTTCAATTTCCACAATCACGCTCTGTAAATCTTCAGACATTTCAACATCTCTCACTATACCGGCGGTTAAGCCCTTGTAGCGAACTTGGGTTTTACCCACCACAATGCCACTGGCACTTTCGAACTGCACTGTGATAAATGTTCCTCGGTCGGAAACTGCCTTTACAATTAACCACGCGCCAAATATCAAAGCAATAATGGGCACCAGCCAAACCGCAGAAATACCTTCGCGGTCTTTAATTATTGCTTTAGACTCAGCAAGAATGGTTTTATTTGTCATGGTATCAATCGTCCGTATTTTTATATTTTCTGTCGGAAGTTACTGTATTATGGTGCTGCTTCTGGTGGTTGTCCCATAATAATCTCGGATCAAAACTTTCTGCCGCAAAAATGGTAAATACTACCATTAAGGCAAAATAACTAATGCCTGAAGCGACTTCAATACTGGTTATAAACCCCAGGTTTACTACGGCGGCCATCACAGCCACAACAAAAACATCAAGCATTGACCATGGTCCTAAAAACTCAACAAGATGATATAATTTCCCTTGCTGCTTCAATGTTAATTTTGTTGGTTTTTTTGCGTTGTACATTAAAGTAAATAAGCCAATAATTTTACCTAATGGCACAACAAAACTCGCAATAAAAATAATAATAGCGACAGGAAACATACCCATTTGAATGAAAATGGCTATACCCTCTAAAATGGTCGAAGCATCTGGTTTACCCAAGCTATAAAACACCATCATTGGATAGATATTCGCAGGAATAAACATCACTAATGCAGCAATGGTCCATGCCAGAGTATATTCAATACTGTTCGGTTTACGCGCACAAAAAACTGTTTTGCAACGAGAGCATGCTTGTTTTTCGGTATACATGACATTAAGTTTTCGGCATTGGGGGCAATTACCTAAACCTGAAGCAAGGGCTTTATTACTCAAGTGCTTGCTCCAATTTATGCCAAACACTATGTTGATCCATGGTGACAGAAACTAAGGTTGAGCAAAGAAGCAGTAATACTAAGCTGAATAAGCCGCCATCAATGGTCATGTCTGCAAGAGAAGAAAGTTTATACATAGAAACGATCACGCCCATAAAGAACACGTGTATCATAGTCCAGGTATCTAAAAGATGATAAGAGCGAAAAAAAACGAGTAGAGAGGGTTTAGTTCTATTAAATTTTATAGATAAGGAAATATATAAAGCTGTAAATAGCCGCACTGTAGGTATAGCGATAGTAAACATGAAAACAGCAAAGGCGATAATGTAATTACGTGTATCGATTAATACTGTTATGCAATCGACTAAAGAGGCATCGTTATAAATACCTGCTGCGCCAATACCAATAATGGGTAATAAAATTGCAGGTAATAAGAGTAATAATCCGGCAGTAGCTACCGCAATAGTTCGGTTAATCGCATCTATTTTTTTGGAAAATAAAGCAGCTCCGCAACAACCACAATATGCTTTTTGCCCTTCTGATAATAAAGGCATTGGCAATAAAGAATCGCATTGGTGACAAGCCAACATATTGTTAATTGATGAATGACTCATAACATCAAAACCTATTTTACAAAGAAGTTACCTTACTTGTTAAATCAATGAATTACAGTAAAGCTCATAAGTTTTAGTGTACTCGATAACCATTTTTTAGCCAGCAATTAAAACTAAAAAAGCAGCTTAAAATAAGCTGCTTTTGCATAAGGTTCAACATTCAGTTTTTGATATTAATAAAAATAAATGGCGATCTTTATAAAGTACATAGAATGCAGCCCTTGATAATAAGGGCTGAGATGTTCCATGTTATTTTATTGCTGACATGTATTTCACTAAAGCGGCAATTTCTGCATCTTCAAGATTAAACGCAATGCTTTGCATCATGGCATTGTTATCGTTTCTGCGCTCTTTGCTACGGAACTTTTCAAGTTGAGATTTCAAGTAAGTAGCACTTTGTCCTGCGATAGCAGGGAAGCCAGCTTGTGGCATACCTTGTCCGTCGGCACTATGACAAGCAATACAAGCTGTTATTCCACGCTCAGCATCGCCACCTAAATATAATTTTTTTCCAGCTTCACTTGTTTCGCCGCTAGTAAGCTTTTGCTTTTGCGAACTGAAATATGCACCTAAATCTCGCATATCTTGTTCACTTAAAGCCATTGTCATGCCACCCATAACAGGGTCTACTCGGCCACTTTTGCCACCTGAAGTAGCACCAATTTTAAAATCATTTAATTGCTTAGCAATATAACTCGCATTTTGTCCAGCTAAACTAGGGTACATAGGAACTAAACTATTACCGTCTGCACCATGACAAGCAGCACACATTGCCGACTTAGTTTTACCTGCTTCGATATCGCCTTCTGACGCGATAGCAGTATTTAGTGCACTTGTTGCGAATAAAAGAACGAATAATATTTTTTTCATGACAAAATTCTCAGCTGATCGCTAATAAATTAGCGAGTATGTTAATGTTTTGAAGTGATTGCAGTTTACACGAATTTAATGATTGTTAAATGCTATAAACATAAAAAGCAGCTAAATTAGCTGCTTTTCGATAACTTTCAGTGAATAACCTTTATTTCATTGAAGACATAAATTGTGTTAACGCTTCAATATCATTTTTCTTTAAACGCTTAGCAATATTGCGCATCATGCTATTACGGTCGTTATCACGTGCTTTGGTTTTGAACTTAGTTAGCTGAGCCGTTAAGTATTCAACACTTTGATTAGCAACAGCAGGAAAGCCAGCTTTCGCCATACCTTTACCTGAGGCACCATGACAGGCAACACATGCTGTAATTTTACGTGAAGCATCGCCGCCAAAATATAATTGTTGGCCTAGCGTTGATGTTGAACCATTGCCAGCTGTTGGTTTTTGGCTCGCGAAATAAGCACCAAGGTCTGTCATGTCTTGCTCAGATAAAGCGGCAACCATGCCGGCCATAACTGGATCTTTACGTACTCCAGATTTGAATTCTTGTAATTGCTTAGTAAGGTATTCAGCATTTTGACCTGCAAGTTTCGGATACATAGCCACTAAGCTATTGCCGTCTGCGCCATGACATGATGCACACATTGCCGCTTTTGCTTTACCGGCAATTGCTTCTTCAGTAATTATAGCTGCCGGAGTAACACGCTTAACTTTCACGTTAGCAACCGCTTGGGTATCAGCTAAGTATGCGCCCATGTCAGCAATGTCTTCATCGGTCATCGCACCAGCAAATTGATTCATTGCAAAGTTGATACGTGTCGTTGCTTTAAAATCATGTAATTGTTTTTCAATATATTGCGAGTGTTGCTTGGCTAAATTTGGGTAAATTAATACTTCACTATTACCTTCTTTACCATGACAACCAATACAAGCACCAATGTTACGAGATGGGTCACCTAATTCATATAAGCTTTTACCTGCACTTGCATTAGGTACATGAGCTACGGGCGCAGCTGCGGTTTGGCCTGCGCTTTCTGAACCTCCTTCAGCTACAGCTGCTGCACCACTGCGGTTTAAGCTGGCAAAGTATGCGCCAACGTCGGCCATATCTTGCTCTGATAAGCCTGCTGCCATTGGCGCCATTACTGGGTCAACACGAGTTCCAGCTTTAAATGCTTTTAATTGCTTAACAATATAATCAGCGTGCTGACCTGCAAGGTTAGGAAATGCTTCGCTTGCGCCAATACCATTTGCACCATGACAAGCGGCACATGTGGCTGCTTTCGTTTTACCGGCTTCAACATTACCTGTTGCAGCTAATGCTGAATTAATGCTCGTTATTGCGAGGATTAATGAAAAAATAATTTTATTCATTGGAAGGCTCTCTGCTTTCCTTTTGATAACGTATTAATTAAAAATCAAAAGGGTGGATATAAAAACTGGCAACATTTTACACGAATATCAGTTATGTGTAACAAGCATAGTAAAAATTAAGCCTAAAAAATGATACTTTTTACTTTTTCATGATAAAAAACAGATATAATGCTTTTTTTTATCGTTATTGGACTTCATTTTGTCATCACCTGTTATTCATTTAAGTAAAGCCACTTTCACTTTAAGTGCGCCAGATATCCGTCGCTTGCCTGAAGATAGCGGAATCGAAGTCGCTTTTGCGGGTCGTTCAAATGCTGGAAAATCGAGCGCATTAAATACCCTAACTAACCAACGTGGTTTGGCAAGAGTAAGTAAAACTCCTGGGCGTACTCAATTAATTAATATTTTTGAAGTCGCTGACAAAAGACGATTAGTTGACTTACCCGGCTATGGCTTTGCACAAGTGCCATTAGAAATGAAAAAGAAATGGCAGAAAGCACTGGGTGAATACCTTGAAAAACGTGAGTGTTTAAAAGGACTCGTGGTTTTAATGGATATTCGCCATCCATTGAAAGATCTGGATTTGGAGCTTATTCAATGGGCAGCAGACAGTGAATTACCGGTTTTAGCGTTATTAACAAAAGCCGATAAGCTTTCACAAGGTAAACGTAGCGCAGAAGTATTAAAAGTAAAGAAAACCTTATCAAGCTTAAATGCTGATATTAAAGTACAAGCGTTTTCATCATTAAAATATACTGGCTTAGAGCAAGCGAACGAAGTTATTTGCCAATGGTTAGCTGCTGATTTAGTTGTAGCTGATAGCATTGACGATAGCGAATAAGACCTACCGCGTAAATGAATTAAGCACCAAGTTAGCCTGCAATTAACTTGGTGTTAGCCTTCAACCATTCCATAGCTTCTGCTTCTGATCGAACAACTTGGTAACTAGCGTAAGGATCACCATACTTTTCTAACATAAATTTGGGGATCAACGGTGGGTTAATAAATAGGGTTTGAATACAGTTGCTATGTTCTGACCAAAGCTGTAATTCTTTAAGTGGCTTTGTCACTTCAATAGCACCGCCTTCCCATTGCGATAAATCTACAATTCTTGCCCAAGGTTGTTCTTGCAATATTTGCACAGAGCATTTTACTTTTTCTGCGTAAGTTAGCGTTTGTTCAATATTCCACGCACCAAAAAAATATGAAAACAATAAGTTATTTTCTTGTTTAATAATAAAGTGTCCGTGTTTTCTCATCATACGCAATAGTGGTCTTTGTAAAATAATAACTAAATTTATCAAATAACGATGCTTAGCTAAATGATTTTTTACTGAGTTTTCTAATATTTCGCCAATATTTGACTTGTGGCAATAAAAGAACAGTATTACTGCTAATATGAAATGGTAATAGCAATTTAGTTTTACCAAAGAATAAAGGTAGTTATGACTAAATGACAAGTATAACCACCTTTAAATAACCTATTTTGCTGAATGTTGGTCCGATTGATGTTTGTTATAAACCTGGTCCATAATCGGGTCAAATGAGTCAGGGTGAATATTACCGATAACATTAACAAAAATAGCTTCGTCATCAGAAAGAGACAACACTACTAAGCCATCAATAACCTCGCCATTTGACTTAATAAACATCAGTGAATAGTCAGTTGTTTCTTCATCGTTTACTCGTACTATATTTTGCCAACCGTCTGCACGTAAATTTGCTTGAGTTTCAGCGAAATTATCTTGAAAAACATCACTATTCTCTTCAACTTTATAAATACTGATGCGTACGCCATCTACATCGTCTAACAAGGCGTCAATTTCAGGATCTTCATCTTCGTCAATCATCCAGCGCGCAGTACCTAAGGTTAATGGACCTAAAGATAAATTTACTTCGTTGTCGGCTTGCCACCAATAAGGTGAGTCGATATCAGCATACCCGGCATGGCTATGTAAGCCACTAGCTGTAATACCGCAGCCTGTGAAGAAAAAACTCGCTGTAATGGTAAGTAGTAAGAACGCTTTTTTTAAGAAAAGGTTGTCAAGTTTCATAAGTTACTCGTTATTTAAGGTCAACATCAATGTTTAATGATTCAGTTACTTTATTAATTTGTGCAGGGTCAATTTCGCCAACAATATTAATAAATACCGCTTCCCGTTCCTTTCTTGCGTCGCTGTTATTAATGACCATAACAACTAAGCCATCCATAATATCATCGGTAATTTTAGTGAAAACACGTACTTTTTCATCATCTTGATTGACTGAAACTATCGGTAACCAGTTTTTTATTTTGATGTCTTTGCTGACTTTTGCAATTAAGTCTAATGCGGGTTTATCGTTGTCTGCCATATTATAAATTTGCACTCGTACCGCTTTTAATTTGCTAATTAATTCAGCCGCTTCAGGATCAGACATATTCATTTTACTGATAAAGCCAAGCATGGTTTTATTTAAGTTAACCATGACTTTGGGTTCGCCGTATACTTCCTCAAGATTAGCGAAATCAACGTAGCCGCGTTCTTGGGTAATATCGTTAGCTGAAGCATTAGCGGTAAAAAATAGTGTTGAGCTTAGAAAAATAACAGCGGATAAGAATAATTTTTTCATGATGTTTCCTTAAAATGATTAAGTGGTGCAAACAAACTTTGATTCAAAGGTTGTTGAATGTTTTCATCAAATACTTGCTTAATTTGATGTGCAGATTTAGTTTTTGCGAATGAAATATATTGCAATGCAAGCGCTAGCTCTTGCTGAGCATGTTGTATTTCGGCTAATGTCGGTTGTTGATTCGTTGGTGCACTTAACATATTGCTATTAAGTACAGCGACAGCGGTAACTGTTGCCGCCAAGGCGCTGATTTTTTGCCAACTGGGTTTGAATTTACCAAAAACAACGTTGTCGCTTTTGTCCGTTTTATTAATGGCCTGTAACTTATTTGCTAATCCTTTAGGTAAAGGTTGCAAGCCGATTTCGTTAAGATGTTGCTCAATATGTAATGCTTGCTCCATATCAGCAATGTAATCTTGATTGTTTTCTTCAGTCGTCAACTCGCAATCATTAGATAATGCTCTTGCAAGAACTCGTGTATCTGCTGAAATGTCATTTTCAGCTAAAAAGTTATCTAACGGTTGTTGCCATGATTTATCTTCATTCATGGGTGTACTCCTTTAAGTGGCTTCTCAAATCACGTCGAGCACGGTGCAAATATACTTTGACCTGGCTAGTGGTTAAATTAAGTGATTGAGCAGCAATACTTTGGCTGTTTTGTTGAACATCACAAAGCATGATCAACGAGCTATAAGGTTCTTTTAAGCAAGAAATTGCACTACGAAGCCAACTGCTTAGCTGTTGGTGTTGCAAGTTCCCTGCAGGTTCTTGATGGTTTTCTGTGACTTGATGTTCTTCTTCAACTTGGCTGTATTCTTTACGTTTACGTAATTTATCAATACAAGCGTTACGGGTTACCGCAGAGAGCCAAGTAGACATTTTTTCAATATCTACTTGTTCAAAGTTATGCCACAAACGCGTAAAAACATCTTGAGTTATATCTTCTGCTTCATGCTTATCGCGTAAAATATATAAGGCTAACGAATAAATTCGTTGCTGATGTTCTTCGATTATTTTATTAAATTTATTTCCTTTCATAGTTATAATTACGCACGACTTTGCGAAAGGTTACAAATAAATTTAATTATTATTATAAAAGTACTTCTAAACCGATTGGAATAATAAGCAAACTGCCAAATCCGTAGGCAAATTTTTGCAAAGTTTTATGGTAATTATTTTTAATTTTTACACCAAATAATGGTTTTAAAATATCGATACGGCGAATAATTTCAAAGCAGATAAAGCATAATAAAATGGTGAGTAAAATAACACTTAACGGTTCTAAAATAGGCCCCAAAGCCATAGGTGCTAAATTATAGGCAAGCACAATAATAATGGTTTGATGGAGAATGTAAAAAGGATAAACCGCATCGCTAAAATAACTTAATAATGGCGACTTTTTATTTAAATACTTATTGGCAAATGCCAATACCATTAAAACACCAATAACCCGCACACTACTGTAAATAAACATACCGACCACCATTAACCAAGAGGGAGTCGAGTCGTCATTTACTATCCAAACGGTATTATAAAAATAGATAAAAATGGTTATTAACAATATAAATGCAAGCAGCAATGGTTTTACATTAAGCTGTAACTTTTGCCAAAAATTCGTGTGCCAGCCAATCAAATATCCATAAAGCAAAAAAGTGAAACCCAGAGGGTAACGGTTAGTGTCTGGCTCCCATGTTATTTGAATTATAAAAATAGGTAGAATTAGCAACAATGTTATTACAGCAATATGCTGCTTGAACAGCCAGTTGCTAGCGCGTGTTATATAAGAAGCATTTAACAAAGGAAGTAATATTATTATGGCTAATGAATACTCCCATAAAGAACGTAAATACCATAAATGATTTACATCCCAGTGTGGCCATATACCAGCTTGGTAATTTTCAAAAAGTGCACTATTGTCTGTGAACATAGCTATATAGAATTGCCAATACGACATATCTAATGCGCCATTTGCACTCATTTCTACATACAGTTGTGGTGGCACAATGATCAAAACACCAAACAGCAATGGCAAAAGTAAGCGTAAACTTCTCATCAATGCATAATGTACTAAAGACACTTTCACTAGAGTAAATCGAATAGCGATACCTGATATTATCCACAAAGATGCCATGCGCCAAGGCTCAACAATTAGCATTATGCTTTCTAATGTTTGTGATTGATAAACACTTTTGAAATGAAACCCCCAATTTTGCACATATAACATGCCACTGTGAAAAAGAATAAGTAAACCGAAAACCATAATGCGTAACCAGTCGAGGTCAAAGCGTCGTTCAGGTACTCCTTGCTGATCGGGAATAAAATACTTGGTTAAAGCATTAGTAAATTTATCAATCATGTTCAGCCCTTTATAGAAATTAATTAAAGGGTAGAATGTCATAATAATATTTTATAAAAAGTAAAAAAGGTTTAATAAACAATGAATAGGGATAAGCGGTGGCTTATAGGGCTGAAATCTTTTGCTTTAATTTCTATTATGTTAATTTACTGTTATGAATAAATTACAGCACTTTCAAAAATATAAATTTCGCTATGAAGTTTTAGGCATATTTATTTACCTTTTTATTAATGGTGTTATTTTGGCAACATCAGTGATCATGGAAGCAAATAGATCAGGTGAGCCAAGTTTTCAATTATGGGAACCTTTTGTTTGGCAATGGAGCAGTGCAATAGGCATTATTTTATTGTTACCTGCTTGTGTGTGGCTTCTTAAAAAGTATCCTTTCAATTGGTCGACATTAACACTCTCACTGATCATTTACTTTGTTAGTTCTATTATCTTTTCCGTTGTTCATGTCAGTGTGATGGTTGCGATACGAGAACTGGTGTATTGGACGCAATCACTTAATTATGATTTTGGTAATATATTAATTGAGTTTTTTTATGAACTTCGTAAAGACATATGGGACTTTATTTCAATTTTAATTGTTATTAAGGGCTATGGTTTTATTGTTAGTCGTCTTCAAGGTGAAGCAAGGCCTATTTCAGTTGGTGAAGAAGAAAGCATAACCCAACGCTTTGACCGCTTGCTAGTTAAGAAATTAGGTAAAGAATTCATCGTTAAAGTTGAAGATATAGAATGGCTTGAAGCATCTGGAAATTATGTAAATTTACACAGCAAAGGACGCATATACCCAACAAGAACTACCCTAACGCAATTAATAGCTCAAATTGAAGAGCAAGGATTTTGTCGAATTCATCGCTCGCATGCTGTTAACCTAAATAATATTGATTCAATTACGCCATTAAGCAGTGGAGATAGTGAAGTAAAACTTAATAATGGAAAAATATTAAGTTTATCAAGACGATATAAGGACGCATTTAAATCAAGTTTACTGTAGTTTAATGCTTATTGTTAAATTTTAGGCATAAAAAAACCGATGAAAACAAGTTCATCGGCTGGATAGCTTTGGGGAAGCTAAAATATAAAATTATTACAACAGGTGTTCGCTAAAAGGAACAAAGAGATTATAGAGTAACGACTCTATTAAAGTAAAGTTAAAAATAAAGTAATTACTCAATTTTATTTGTTTGGCTTCAATAACGCCATTTGTGTGGTTGGTTAAAACTAAGAAATAACCTCAAATAGTGCTAGTTTTTATTGATAATCGTCAGAAGCATCTATTCGTATGGTATAGCAAAGGATAATTAATCCTATGGAGCTGGTTTAGTTGTGAAAATACTGCCAATCAACAAAAACAAAAAAACACCAATCATGACAATTGATGCTTTTCAGAATGAAACAATTTACAATTATTAAGACTGTTTCTTAAATCGACGTGATGCTAAACCAATCATTCCTAATGCAAAAATAGCTAATGTAGATGGTTCTGGAACTGGGGTTGTTGTTTCATCAAAGGTCAATGTTAGTGTAGCTTGAGGTGCACTGTTCCATCCAAATAAGCCATTACTCCCACTACCTCCAGTTGGATTATAAACACCGAATGCCCATGCCGAACCAATATTGTTCGTGATTTCACTAAGGCCCACATTATTGAATGTTGTAGTGGCTAAGAGTGACGCGTTTGTAACACTACCTGAAGCTAATAAGGCACCATCACTTAGATCATTAAAAATAGATAATGATGTTACTGTACCGAGATTAGAATAAGGTGTATTTACCTCGTAAAGCTCAAAATCACCACCAGAACTACTCGCCGAGTTTACTATAGATATGCTTGCGCTGTTGAGGATCGTAAAATTAAGCCCTGATAAGTCGAAACCATACCATGAATGATACATATCGCCACTGGTATAGGTGTTAGTGTGAGTGCCGCCTGAATGGCTGCCATTTGAATTATAATAGCCTCCGTTTACAGCATTAATTGTTATTAGTCCTGCATTAGCAACATTAGACAAATTACTTACTACTAGCAGAACACTAACTAAAGCAGCATTAAAAACTTTAAATTTCATTTTATTTCCCTTTTAAATCCCTTACCATTAGTTTGGTAGGTAAACGTTAAAATAACATATTTACAACATATTTGTAACGCACTGTATCAAAAACCATGCCAAACTTAAAATGCGCAGTAGTTTCAATTGATTAGGTTTGTACAGGGGTTTTAATCAAGTAACACTGTAAAATTACCTGACACAAATGTTCTCGTCAAACAGTTGAATTCATTAATAAACATGAATTTAATTAGGTTTCAGTATAAAAACATAATTAAATAAATATTTTTCAACAATAACTATATTCAAGAAGCTCATAAAATTGGGATTATTAATCTAAGACAAACATTTTAGTCGTGTAATTGATTAAAACTTAGTAGTGCTAATTAAACGCCGCGGAACAGGTAGGCTTTTGATTTTACACGGTAAGTTAAGTCGTCTTCATTCTGGTGAATTTCGAGTGAAATGGATGATAAAATTTAGTTTGGCACTCTAACGTAGTTTTATCCGTTATGGTGAAACTTAAATTACACAGTTGGTATTAGGCTCTGAACTGACGTTAGTACCTCAAAAGCTAATCCCTCTCAATTCCATTACAGCTTAGGAATACGACTCAAGAACTCTCATTCTTTGTGAAGATGCACAGTTGTATGGATTTTAATACCGATGAAAAAAAGCTTTATCAGATGAGAGCATTGAACATGTTAATTACGTTTTTTGATTGTCCCTAAACTTTGAAATCCCCCTTAATTCCCTAATATCCCGTATTTACATCCACATATGCAGGAATAACATGTTTTTTACGATACCTTTTTATATTCTTTGCAACAACTATAACAGCTGAACTGATGTTGCTTGGCGCTGATATGTGCGGTAGCACTGTGATATTTGGATTTGACCAAATAGGGCTGGTAGTTGTTAATGGTTCTTTTTCGAATACATCGAGAACGGCATGGGATAAATGAGCACTGTCTAATAATGCTAATAGCCCTTGAGTATCAATCACTGCACCGCGCGAAAAGTTGATTAGCTTTGCCCCTTTTGGCAGTTTGCTCAATAGTTGTTTATTAAGCAGGTGATGAGTTTGTGATGTTAACGGTAATAGGTTGATCAAAATATCAGTTTTGCCCAGCATTGATTGCAAGCCACTAAAGTTTGTGTAATTTTTAATGCCGCTAAGCTGTTTTGGTGTTCGGCTCCAACAACTTACTTGATAATCTAATTTATTAAGAGCAGCTAAAGCAGCCAAGCCAAGTTTACCTGCCCCTAATACACTTACTCTAAGCTCTTCTGACGATATAGAAGGTAATTGATGCCATCGTTGCTTCCGCTGTTGTAGAGCATATTCAGGTATGTTCCGTTGTAAATATAATGTCCAGCAAAGCACTGATTCAGCCATTGATTTTTCTAATTTAGGGTCGACCAATCTTACAATTTTAACCGGAGAATTAGGAGGTTCACTGATTAACCGCTCTACTCCTGCCCATAAACTTTGTATCCAAACTAAGTTATGGAATCTGGCTAAATCTTTGGGGTTTGGGTTGGCAACTATTGCAATATCAATGTCCTTCACTTGAGCATCACTAATTTGCGGCGGTAGTAATATCGTTTCATTGACTAAGTTCTGCTTAAGCAAAGTTAGCCACTGTTGTTCAATGCTCTTTTCGAGTTCGCTAATAAAAACGATAATATTCATGGTTTAAAGACCTCGTTAATGTCTTGAAAACTTTTCAATTCTATAGGATTACCAAATGGGTCAAGAAAGAACATAGTATTTTGCTCGCCAGAGGTATTTTTGAAACGTTGTGTTGGCGGAATGATAAATTCAATATTTGCTTTAATGAGTTTTTCGGCCATTTTCTTCCAAGTACTTAAAGGAAGAATAATACCAAAGTGTGGCATAGGCACGGCAATGCCATCCACTTGCCCTGTATCTGATGAAGTTAACGGTAAGCCGATATGCAAGGATAATTGATGTCCAAAAAAATTGAAATCGACCCAAGTATCTGTGCTGCGTCCTTGTTCTGCCCCCAATAATCCCCCATAGAAAACACAGGCTTTTTTTAAGTCGGAGACATTTATTGCTAAATGGAAGATAGTTTTTTGCATTGTTGATCCTGTTGAATATTAATATGATTTTTCATAAAGTAGCAATCGACCATCAAAAGTAATACTATCTTATTCTTGTTTTCATCATAAAAAATTGTTTTGGATATTCGTTTTATATCAAGCTTAATTGAGGTAGTTGATACCGGCTCTATAGCTGCTGCTGCCAGGAATCAAATGTTAACTTCTGCTGCTGTTAGCCAAAGAATAAAGGCATTAGAGATAGCAATGGGCTGTCAATTACTTAATCGTGAAGGACATAGTGCAAAACCCACCGCAGAATGCTTGAATCTATTACCTAGGTTAAAACGGATAATCAAAGAAGTTGATGCATTACAGGGCGATCTCGACGCAACTGGCTTAACCGGTGAATTGAAAGTGGGTGCAATTTCGACTGTACTTACGGGGTTACTTCCTAGTGCTATTCATTATTTAACGGTAAATGCCCCTAAGCTGACTCTGCAAATATTCCCCGGAACGTCTGCGCATTTATACCAACAACTTATCGCAAAAAAATTAGATGTCGTGATTATTGTTACGCCGCCATTTACGACTCCAAAATATTTAAAACTGAAACCTCTTTACGCTGAACAACTTGGTTTTATTTGTAATTTATCGAATGAACTTGGCGTAAATGAATCTTTATTGTCAAAACCATATATTCAATATGACCGTTTTGCTTGGGGAGGTGCCATTGCAGATACTTATTTGATTGATCATAATATTCAAACTAAATCAGTATGCGAGATAGATGCATTGGAATCGATTGTCCTGATGGTGAAACGTGAAATGGGAGTTTCTTTAATGCCAATATGGGATGGGTTAGAAGACGTGACTAGCGATATTAAAGTTTTACCGATAGAGGGTGAAAAATATCAACGGCATATCACTTTGATTTCTCATCGACAAGTAGGCAAAGAACCGCTAATTAAAGCATTTTCACAAGCTCTGCTTCGAGTGCGTGAGTAAAAGGTAGCTTTATTAATTTCCTAATAAAGCTACCTTAATCTGCTCAGCTTTTATTATGCTTTCTTGCAGGTACTCATATCTTTTGAAAGTTCTGTTATAAATTGACCATTTTTTCCGTGATAACGATAAACCATAGTCACCCCCCCTTCGATTAAACCAACTAAAGCGGTGTTTGAGCATAACTTTCCAATTACTGTTTCTTCTATGATTGGATCAAAGAGCTTTATATCTAACTGTTCTGCAGTGTAATTAGTTAACGTATTGTTGTAGATAATATAACTACTAAATGTAGCGGCAGAGTCTAACCTTGTTTCTTCATCTAATTTCTTAGGAGCACTGCCATTAATTTCAAGTACCGCTTTTGTTAATTCAACAGATAAAGATCGTTCTGCATCAGTTTGTGCTGAACTAGTGAAGCTTGAAAGAAGAATAACCGCAAATAATGCAATTTTTTGTAGTTCCATTTGTCGAAATCCTTTGATAATTTAAGACCCTATTAAGGGATAAAATAGTGGTTGGTAATTATATTAAGTGAAGCGGAACCAACCAAATGTAATTTGCCCCGCTTGTTATACACATTAATAGGTCAAAACAAAAGCGATTACGAATGCTAATAAAAAAGATATTAGCGCTGATTTTTTATCCATATGTTCGACTTTGAATTTTATCACACTTAACAAAGTAGGGGCGGCTTCAACTTTTGAATGTTCACTCACACAAATGTCAACAATTTGGATATCGTACGAGGCGCAAATCGATTTAGCTGATTCAGGTGACGCTATTCCAGATTTTTCAATCCGCTGAATTGTTCTCAAACTAATTCCTGCAACCTCTGCAAGATGAGATTGACTCCAAGCTTTAGATTCTCTTAATTCTTTTAATCTTTGTACGTCTAATTGCATTTCCATAATTACTTCCTTAAAGATAAATAAGCTAATAATTATCTTCAGAAAGCTCCTGTATTGATACGTCATCTATATGACATTGATTGACATATTGGTGTCACCACTGTGCCAAATGCTCATAACGCTTTATTAATAAAGAAAAATAGTCATTTAACTTCTTGATAGTAAGCCGTGCTATCTTTTGCTAGATAATGCAAACTAATCACTAAGCCTACGGCAAACCCAATGATATGACCTAATTTAGGAAAGCCAGAATAAATTATGTCTAGGGCCATAGCAGGGGTAATACAAAATATTAGCACCCACTTTAACCATATAGAGTTATTTATTCCTTTAATCATGAGTAAAACGCCACAAGCCGTTAGCCCTAATACTGCTTGTGATGCTCCAGTACCAACATTATAAGGTGCGGGAATGAACATAATACTTGCCAAAGTACCAACGATTCCCGATGCAAAAAATAATATGGTTGATTTTTTTCCACCTATTTGTTTCTCAACAAAGTAACCAATACCAAACAATGAAATTACATTAAACAGCATATGAATAGGTTTAACATGAATAAATTGAGAAGAAACTAAACGCCAAAATTCTAGCCGACCTAATTGCTGAAATGTAACACCACCATATTCTCGCAGCTCTAAAATTTTAACTTTACTGAATATAGAACCGTGAACTTCATAAGCAACCAAAGACGATACACATAATATCAATACGCAAAGTATTAATGTAAATATGGGGAGGTAGAGTTTTATGCTAAATTTCCTTATTGGCAACTGCAACTTGTCTTACTCGATTGGTTGTTATGTGCATTTATCATTTGAGTCATTGTTCATACTTCTCGTAAACACGCCTCCGAGAATATTTAAAATGCCTTCAAATACATCAGAATTTTGACTGTTTTTAATTTGATTGCCGTGTATATCACTTTTGTTTTTATTATTATCCCTTTCGATTGCATTATCAGTAGCGCCAACAACAAAATCACAGGCAACATTCACTGGCTTGGTTGTGGAACAACCTCCTAAATAAAGTAACAATGCCATTGTAATGACTGTTATTAAGACTTTCGAGAACATATAAATTCCTTGTGTATTTAACGGACTGTGAAGCGAAAAAAGCTAATTATAAATTGCTGCTTGAACTGCTTGAACTGCTTGAACTGCTTGAACTGCTTGAACTGCTTGAACTGCTTGAACTGCTTGAAC
>Ga0209396_1002067_pt1 | contig 21465 bp, 12 predicted proteins | sample GOMGulsemesocosm_6_FD_184638 | JGI IMG/M metagenome (GOLD analysis project Ga0209396, IMG submission 184638) | Methane-oxidizing microbial communities from mesocosms in the Gulf of Mexico - GOM8C Gulf of Mexico (SPAdes) (version 2) | ecosystem: Environmental > Aquatic > Marine > Cold seeps...
CGTACTGAAAGAAAACATTAGTACTACTGGAGTTAATAGCAGCGAACAACTGTTGCCATCGGGACGACTTATATCCTGGAGTGCAGAAGATAACGAATTTCATATTGGTTACCAGCTGCTAATTCATACTCAGGGCAATGAATATCAGCTCGACCGCTTACTCAAACCCTTGGCCCAATACCCAGAAGAGATTCAACCCTTCTTGGCTGAAAGTGAGCACATTCAAGTTAACCACCCTGAAATAGCTGACTTATGGTCTACATTAATTCCTAAACAAAAAACCACCTATGACATCCTAACGTCAATATATCAGCACACCTGGCAAGGTATAGAAGGTGCTCCTTTCAAAGGAACAACGGATGCGTTAACCGCTGCACGATTAGGCGTGGCAAGTTGTAATGGCAAAAGCCGCTTATTCGTTGCCCTAGCGCGTCTCAATGGTCTTCCTGCTCGCTTAGTCGGCGGACTTATTCTAGAAAATAGCCGTAAAAAAACCAGCCACCAATGGGTCGAAGTCTTCATCAATGATCAATGGATTAGCTTTGATCCAACCAATGGTTACTTTGCCAAACGCCCCAGTCATTATTTAAAACTCTATGAAGGCGATAAAGCCCTCTTCCGTCATACAAAAAATATAGGCTTTGATTATTTATTTAATATTAATGAAAAGATTGTAAGCCCTGCCCTGTTTCCCGGATTAATGAGTGAAAGCTCTAATTACCTAGCCTTAAGCCAAGCCTTAGGCCAGTTACAGTTATCCAGTAGTACCCTAGCAATTATCTTGCTTTTTCCTTTATGTACTTTTTTAATCACATTCCTGCGTAACGTGATTGGAATAAAAACCTTTGGCATATTTATGCCAATTTTAATCGCTTCTATTTGCATGTATACCGGATTATTAACGGGTTTAATTGGTTTTACGACTATCTTAACCATTGCCTGGCTTTGCCATCACTTATTAGAAAAACTACGCATACTCAAAACAGCCCGCTTAGCCATCGTTATCTCAATCGTAAGCGTATTATTTATTTTATTGTTATGGCATAGCGCGGTAGAGCAAAAACTAGAATTTGGCATGCTGGCGTTGATGCCTGTGGTTATTATCAGCTTTGTTTCGGAGCGAATTCATCAAGTCACTCAAGAAGAAAACTGGCAGGAGCTGATTAAGAATTCCCTCGGCAGCATTCTATCCATTTCGCTTTGTTATCTGTATTTAACCAGTCACTTATTGCATACCAGCTTTATCCTTTACCCTGAGCTTTATCTGTTAGTACTGGCAGGCTTGATCATGATTGGTCGCTGGGAAGGCATCCGCAGTAGCGAACTGATTCGTTTTAAGCACTTGCCCAAAGATGAAAAAAGCCAGTTATTAGGTATCAATAGCCGCAATCGTAATTTGGTTTATAAACACAATAAAAAAGAGCTGCTGCGCTTGGCCACCGACAAGTTAGCCAGTAAGGAAGCTTTAAAAAAGTTTGATATTCCTGTCCCCGAAACACTGCTTATCATTAACGCACAGCAACAGGTCAAACACTTAGCAGAGGATTTAGCCGAGCTAAACTCTTTTGTGATAAAACCCAATCAGGGCAGCCAAGGAAAAGGCATATTGGTAATTAAAGAACATGAAACAGATTTTATTAGTGCATCAGGTAAACACTATCAAATTGATGATCTTAAAAAGCACCTAAAAGATATCTTAATTGGCCACCATAGCCAGTCAGGGGATCAAGATGTTGCCTATATAGAACCCTTGATTGAACAAGACCAAAGACTTAATGACATTTGTGATTTAGGCCTGAGTGATATCCGCGTCATTCTTGGTAAAGGTCAAATTATCAGTGCAATGCTACGCATGCCAACCAAACACAGCTCTGGTAAAGCCAATCTGCATCAAGGGGCCATCGGCATAGCCATTGATATCGACACAGGTAAAACCATACGAGCGCTTTATCAGGGAGAAAGCATTGACAGACATCCGGATTCAAAGGCTGACCTAATCGATATTCAAATACCCTACTGGCAACAAATTAAGACAATGTCGATCAGTAGCTATCAAGCGATTCCTTTAGGCTATTTAGGAGTCGATGTCTGTCTAAGCCAGCAACAAGGCCCCTTGATTTTAGAAGTGAATGGACGTGCGGGGTTAGAAATTCAAAACATCCAGCAACAAGGATTCAGCCATAAACTATTCAATGCGGTTGAAAACTCATGAAACAGATAATACAGAGTAGCAGCCTTATTTATGCCAGTATTCTACTTATATTCAGCGTACTCCTCTTTTCTCATAACCAGCAAGATAATGATGCATTTAATGCCCCTCAGATTATTAAGCTAACCGCGAGTAATGAAGACGAAGAGAACCTGGATGCGGATGCTGAGCTAGATAACGAAGGGTTAGCTACTGAAGAAAAAAACAGCTTTATTGATGAAAGCCTAAAGAAAGCACTCATCCTATCCCGAGAAGGTGAACATGAAGCCGCGATCTACTTGTATCAAGTTATTCTTAATGAAAATGAGAACCACCAAATAGCCGCAACAAATTTAGCCCTATTGCACAAGCGAACGCTAGGGTGTGAACAAGCCAAAGCTGCGATAGAGCATGCAATTAATGTCACTCGAGGAAAACGTTTAGCAAAGTCATTATCCTTACAGGGCAGCTGTTATATTGAAGCTGAAATTTATACAGCGGCAATAAAAAGCTTAGCTCGAGCCATTGAATTTCGACCCAACCATGCCTTATTGTGGAAAAAATTAGCAAAAGCCCAAAACCTCTCACAACATCCGATTGAACGAGTCATTCAGACTTACCAGCGTGCCCTTGCCTTAGATTCGAATAATTTGAAATTGCGTATTAGAATCGCAAAACTGCAGTACCAACACTTAGATTTTAATGGCAGCATCAAAACACTTCGTGGGGACTACAGCAATATTAAGACCTCCTACGAGGGACAATACCTTCTAGCTTGGAATTATCTTGAGGTGCGGAAGTTTAATAATGCGAAAAAACATATCAAGATTGCTCGACGCTTGGATAACGCTAAAATTGATATATTAACCGCAATGAAATTCTATGCGGATAAGCGATATAATAGCGGCATCAACTTTATTAAAGGATTGAAGAATAAAACAACCAGCTATCAATACCTATTAGCCCTTAACTACAGTGGCAAAAAATGGGTTAAATCAGCGAGTAAATACTATTTAAAGCTAGACCTATCCACTAGTCACCAATTCCTTGCGAAATTTCATTCAATTCAATTACTAGCGCCTAACAGTAAAGGTTCAGATGTGAGCCATTATCTGAAAGCATTACAACAACTAAGCCAGTTAAGGGTATTTACCCCTTATATTGCCTATCGCGGTGCTTATGCTGCATTTAATAACAACCTTAAAGATGAAGCTAAGAACTGGTTAGAAGATTTAGCCTTACCCAGTAAAGATATTAAAACTCGATTACTTTATAGCGATATTTTGTGGGTTAGCAATAATTATGTTGAGGCACTTAAACAACTGAACGATTTACACAAAGAAAACCCAAACAGCCCAATAATCATTCGAAAATATGCAACTCGCCTGCATGAGAAATATGAAAACTTGGCCGCAATAAAAGTCTTCGCCAAGTTAAAACTAAGTGATTATAAAGGCAGTGATTTCATCCTAAATGCGGAAATATTAGCATCATTAAAGCAAACAAATAAAGCCCTAATGAGCTTAGTAGAAGGGACAGAGCACTGGCCAAACAATACTCAACTAAGGCTGCTATTGGCCAAGGCATTATTGGCCGATAACCAATATGAGCGCAGTAAACAGCAAATACAGTTCGTACTAAAACTTGATAATACGCACCAAGCCGCGAAGAACTTTCAGCAGGAGAATTTCAATGAAAAATCTATTTAACCCTATTATTATCATGAGCCTATTAATTGCGCCTAATGCTTTTGCCATCAAATTAAATACAAGTCTATCCGCTAAAGCTGGGTTTGATAGCAACCCCTATCGTCTAAATGATCAATTCGCGATACAGGGCTCTGACTTCATTGATTACCAAGTTAAAGCAAAGATTAAATTTACTAAAAAGTTAAGCTTAAGTGCTAAAGGGGACTTTCAAGACTATGGAAATTCTACTATCTGGGGTGATAATAATACTCTCACAGCTCATTTAAAATATAAGGCAGGAAAATTTTATAAGCAAAGAGGAGTCAGTTTAAACTATAAACAAAAAGATAAGACCTATGTTAGCCGCCTTAATGGTACAACCTCTATATATTCTGGCCAAAATTTAGATGATAGATATGATTATCAAGCCTTAAACATCAATGCCTTTAGAAATTTCAAATTAATTAAACGCGTTTATAATCAATTCGAGCTGGATTTAACCCAAAAAGATTATACCGATTACCCCCAACTGGACATTACTGATTTTGACTATCAAAGCTTTAAATTTACTGACATATTAACGATTAAAGCGAATAAGCGAAATACCCATAGCCTAAACCTCTCTTATGAAAGTCGACTATTCAGCAACAGAGAACAAAAAGATAACAAGGGAGATGAAATCGTCGGCACAGAAATGATCTTTAATTATCTAGATTTTGGCTACCATTTCCAATATAGAGCAAATAAACGAACACGGGTTGAATTTAACACCGGCTTTACTCAACGAACCGATAACGGATCAGGTTATTACGATAGTCAAAAATTGATTACTGGAATTTCTTCAAATTATAAATGGCATAAATCTTCAACGCTAAAGTTTAATTACCGCTACAGTGATTTTGCTTATCTACGTGAACCTGAGATAAGCCAGATTTCAAATGAGGAAGATTTCACCAGTGAAACAAAGCACGTTGTTAAACTCACCAGTACGACGCGACTGCCAAAGTCTTGGTATAAACAGGCGTATTTTGAAGTTAAATATAGCTATACCTTTGCCGACTCAAATCGACAACAGTATCAATATGATCGTCAAATAATCAGCAGTGGTTTAAGAATTAGTTTTTAATCACTGTACTTATAGTTCCTAGCTAATAACATTTGATATCTCAGCTGGAAATTTCATTACCAGTGAAAACCCTACCTCAGGGTTTTCTACTCTAATCTCGCCATTCAGTAATTGCGTGAGCAAATTAAAGGTTAAATACATCCCCAAGCCAATTTTCCCATGATAACCACGCATAGTAGTATAAAAAGGATTAAATAAATCTTGCTTTCCTATTTCGGATAAACCTGTGCCATTATCACTGTAACTAAGCTCTACTTGTCCATTTTCGATCGTTGCTGAAATCGCTATTGTTTTATTTTCTTGCTCTGAAAATGCATGATCCAAACTATTACTTATTAGTTGAGTTACTATTTCACTTATCGCTTCACTATAAGTTTTCACAATACAATCAGCACTACAATTTACTATTACATTAATATTATTTTCTACAAAATTATTATTAAAACCTGCCAATCCTGACGATATAGCCGCTAATAAATTAGACTCGGATAACTCATAGCCGTATTGATTGACTGATATATTCTTGAATTGTTTAATTAACTCCCCTACTCTTTTCAGGTTAATTTCAGATAGGTCTACAGCTTCCTCGCTCTGATCTATTACTAAAAACAATTCTTTAAGATCTAATTGATTACTCGCTTCCATTTTCTTCATTTCTGTAAACAATGACTTTGCATGACTAATACTAGTAATTGACGTACCTAGTGGCGTATTCAACTCATGGCAAATACCTACAACTAATTGCTCCAATGTTAACATTCTATCTTTTAATGCTTGCTCTCTAATATTCTCATTCTCTTTACGCTCACTAATATTAAGAATCGAGCCTTCATAATATTCAGTGATTCCATCACTATTAGAAACAGATCGTACAGATAACGAGACCCATATAGTTTCACCACTTTTCTTTACAATCTCTTCTTCAAAATCTATTATTTTCCCGAAATATCTAACCGTTCTTACAATCAATTCTGTAGAGGATTGATTAAGTGAAATTCTATTGATATCTTTTGCCATATCAGAAGCCAACAGCTCTTCTTCAGTTCGATAACCAAGGATATCTAAAAACGCTTTATTTACTGAAACCACCTTCCCCGTCAATGTCACCTGAAAATTTCCAGATAGAGATTCTCCATACAGATCTTCATAGCGTTTCAGGTTTTTAATATTTTCTTTTTGAGCATACAACCTTTCCTTACGAGCAATATCGATTTTCTGGGCAAGTGCCAGAGACAAAACCACCATATCGATAAAAAAGCCTATTTGATATGCGTGCTTAGTAAAGAAATTTGTCGGTAAAAGCCCCATGCCTTTTAGATTACTGCTAACCAAACCGACCATGAATAATGACACGGCTACGGTAAAATACTTTGCCGTTTTATTTCCCTTTAAAGATAAATGCAAACCTAAAATCAGAGCAGAGGTATATACAAGTGTCGAAAATGCAACTTCAATTGGCACTATTATAGAATAAGGAATTATCACAGCTAATATTGGAAAGGTCGTGACAATGGCTAATAGTATTAAAAAATATGATTTATACCACCTATCCGATTTCATCACTTGCAATAGTTCAAGCATAAATATGATACTGGTAACTTGAATCAAGCCATTAAAAATAGGAAATACATATTCATTTAGCTTAGGAGTATTTGGCCATATTATTTGAAAAGCACTACCATCAAAGGCAGTTGACGCAACCAATAATGCAAAAATATTTAGTACATATAAGCCATAAACACGGTCTTTTATCGATATATAAATAAATAAATTATAAAACAACATGAGCCACAGTACGCCCATAACATAGCCTCGAAACATTAAGCTATCGTTGTTATCCGTTATAAATTGATCTTTCGATAAAAATTGCAATGGAATATCAATCGTTCCTTCGGAACTAATCCGTAGTAAAACCGATAAGGTTTGCCCTTCTTTCAAGGCATATGGAAAAACAAAATCGATATGTTCTGTGGCTCGAGTGGAAAAGACTAGACTATCTCCAGTTTTAATTACTGGCAAAGCCTTGCCATCAATAAAACTATAATTATCAACATAATCTAGAATGGGATAGGAAAGATGAAGAACATAATCATTGGAGCGAAATACTGTGATATTAAACCTTAACCAGACCGCTTGTTTAATAAAACCAAAGTTTATTCTATTGTCCCGAACTGGCTGCCAATCTGCTGATTTCTGAACTTGTTCAAGAGACATTTCCTTACTGTCATCCAGTAAAAAAGCTACTTGTTCATTCAAGCTAAGGGGCTGTGAATCATCGCTATATAATATTGTATCCGCCCCCACTAAAGCGGGCGCTAGAGACAATAACATAGCGATGATAAGGACTTTAATCAATCAGCTTGCTCCACTCTAACTCGTTACTTTAACTAATTAAAGCCTAGCATAAGATGAGGGATTCGCAGCTAGAAGACCGATTCATTAGCGGCTAAGTGCCTTATAATCTTTATAGCTCACACCATACAATAGTGCGTATAGAACAGGGATAAAACCTAGGGTTAGCAAGGTTGAGAACATTAACCCTGCCATAATGCCCACCGCCATAGGCTCCCACATTTCACCGCCACCGAGATACAGGGGAATTAAACCAAAGACCGTCGTTGCCGTTGTCAGTAATATAGGTCGCATACGGCGCTGAGCTGCTTCTATGATGGCATGTTGTGGTATTAAACCATTGACTTCAATTTCGAGTTTAATACGCTCTAACAATACAATCGCATTATTAATCACAATACCCGCCAGAGAAATAATGCCCAATAGCGTCATAAAACCAAAGAAACTTTTGGCAATAATTAAGCCCCAGATCACGCCGATTATGCCTAAAGGAATCGTAGAGAGAATAATGAAGGGCTTACGCAAAGAGTTAAACTGCATCACCAGTAAAATCACAATAATAAACACTGCAATCGGCAACTTTTCACCAATAGATTGACTTGATGCACCGGAAGACTCCAGCTCGCCACCGTATTCAAAATAGAATCCCAAAGGCCAGCTTTTACTATTTTCTTCCAACCAAGGGGTTAACTCTGCAAACCCTTGGCTCGCGGTAAAAGCACCATCTAGTTGTGCGCCCACCGCAACCGTCTTTAAACGATCACGACGAAGAATCTTAGCGGGCTCCCAAGTTACGTTAATATCGGCAACTTGCACTAAAGGCACTGCATTACCATTTGCTTGTGAGAAAACAGTTAATGATTCAACTTTGCCTAAATCTTGGCGATCTGCAAGTTCTGTACGCAATATTACCGGAATGGATGCTGTCCCTTCACGGTACTCAGTCATCTCATAACCACTTAAACCCGTTTGTAGAGAGACGGCAATGTCTTGACTGGTGATACCTGCACGCTTGGCTTTCTCCTGATCAATGTCTACAGTCAGTTTCTTAATTCTCTGTCCCCAGTCATCACTGACATTTTTCAGCCCTGAAATCCCCCCAAGCTGCTGCTTTATACTATCGACAATCGTAAACAACTTATCGACATCATTACCATAAACTCGCACTTCAACAGGATTGGTAATTGCCTTACCATTTTCAATTAAACGTGCAGTCGCTTGCGCATCAGGGTGATGTTGATTTATATAGGCTTCAATCTTAGGCATTAACTCTAAGTTCGCATCAGCACCCGTGGTATTAATAATCATCAAGCCATAACTAGGACTTGCAGGCTTAGGACTGTGGGTTAATAAGTAGCGTGCTCCACCCGAACCAACGTAAGTAATCCAGTTTCGAATGCCTTTAGGATTGGCTTCATTCGCTTTCAAGGTTTCTAAATACTGTTCAACATCTTTTACTACCCAGTCAGTTTGCTCAATAGCAGTGCCGATGGGTAATTCAATATCCAACTTAAAGAACGGACGATCTGAGGGTGGAAAGAAAATATTAGGCACAAGGGACAGTGCCTTAATACTAATGAAGAACAATAAAAATACGGTCGAAACCGTTGCAATACGGTTCTTTAATAAAAATAATAAGAAACGACGATATTTAGGATAGAAGCCTTTATTAAAGACATTGTCATCATTTACAGTACCTTTCTTAACTCTCAAAATCACCATACACATCAAAGGAATCATGGTAAGACTCAGCAGCCATGAACATAATAGAGTAATCGTCACCACCTGAAATAATGCCGCGGTATATTCACCCATGGCCGATTCTGCTAAATAAATAGGTAGAAAAGCAGCCGAAGTCGTTAACGACGAGGTTAATAACGGGACTTTTAATTCATTGGCCGAAGAAATCGCCGCCTCGGAGGGAGACTTACCATTATTCATTTCTACCATAATACTTTCTGACATGACAATGCCGTTATCCACCAGCATCCCTAAAGCAATAATCAACGCTGCTAACGAGATTTGATCTAGGCCAATATTAAAATAATTCATCACAAATATAGTCACAATCATACTGGTCGGTATCAAGGCCGAAACGACTAATCCGGTGCGTAAACCTAGACTGAACAACATAACGGCAGCAACCACAGCAATTGCTTGCACTAGGTTATTCATGAAATCGTTAACCTTATCTTCAACCTCTTTCGGTGAAAAGTTCAGCATTTCAAACTCAACACCAATCGGCAACTGAGTTTCAAAGTCCGCAATCGTTGCCAAGACTTCACGCCCCATCGCTATGTTATTACCGCCATCACGCATGGACACGGCAATCGCCAAAGCGGGTACTCCAGAACTACGCACGAAGCTGGATTTCGGATCTTGATAACCACGCTTAACCGTCACGATATCTTCTAAATAAATAACATCATCACTGCCAGGCAATAAAATCGTGGTGCGGCTAATATCTTCTAAAGACTCGAAATTACCCGATGGCTCCAATTCAATCCGTTCTTTACCGATACGGACAGAGCCCCCAGGCATAACCACATTTTGCTTGGCAAGTATTTGGCTCAACTGTAAGGGTGTTAGGTTCAGTTCAGATAAGCGGGCATCATTGTATTCAACGTAAATACGTTCCTTCTGGGCACCATGAATTTCAACCTTTGCAACTTCAGCATTACGCAATAACTCATCACGAGCAGCGTCAGCGACCTCTTTTAATTCCGCATAACTATAACCTTCACCGGTTAACGTCATCACAACACCAAAAACATCACCGAATTCATCATTCACATTTGGCCCAATAGCCCCTTCAGGCAAGTCTCCAGCAATCTTGTCTACTTTACGACGTAAGTTGTCCCAAATAGGTCGCATCTCTGTATAACTTTCTTTGATATTAACTGTCACGATCGAAATACCGGTGCGAGATTCGCTTTTTACGAAATCAAGCTCAGGGATCTCTTGCACGACTTTTTCAATTTTGTCGGAAATCAACTCTTCTACACGTGCGGGGCTGCCACCAGGAAAGTACGTAATAACTTGAGCAGCACGAATTATAAAGCCGGGATCATAAGCCCGAGGAATTTTGTTATAGGCATCTAAACCCAGTAGCACCATGACGATCAGAAAAACCAGTGTGGTACGGTTATTCTGAATGGCTAAACGAGTAATGTTCATTACTTAGCCCTCAACCATAATACGGACAGCTAAACCTTGAGATATTTTACTCATGCCAGCGGTAATCACTTTATCGCCAATATCTAATCCCTGGATAACTTGCAGGCCATTTTCATTAAGCTCCCCCACCACAACCGCTCGACGCTGAACCTCTGCATTACCAGACTCCATCTCTACAGCCAGATAAACAAATCGCCCTTGGCTATCTTCCAAAACTGAATGAGCAGGCACATAAACCTCTTTTAAATCATCACCTCCGGATTTGTGTTCGGCAAATACACGAGCACTCATACCCGGCAATAAATTAATATCTTTGGGCGTATCCATCACAAATTTAACCGCATAGGTTTGGGTTTTTTCATCTGCGCGGGTTGATACTTCCTTAAAGGTTAATGGGTAGTGACGATCTTGGTTACCATCAAATACCGCATACACAGCACGATCTTCTTCATCACGTTTAACTTTAATCATCACACTTTCAGGTAAGTTAATACGTACTTCGAACGCTGATAAATCTTGAATCACCGCAAAGGCAATCGACGAGGTGATTTTTTCAAAGTTCGATAAATACTGCTTGGCGATTACGCCTGAAAATGGTGCCTTGAGCTCGGTATATTTAAAATTTTGTTGTGCACTGTCTAGTTGTGCTTTGGCATTACTTTGTTGTGCTTTTAACTTCTCAAAATCAGCAGTACTGATTGCCCCCTGTTTAATTAAACTTTTAGCACGATCAAATTCTGATTTTGCACGATCATAATCAGCCTGACTGGCGTTGAGTTTAATTTTAAAATCAGTTTGATCTAATACCGCCAGTACTTGGCCCTTATCAACAAAATCGCCTTCTTTGGTATTGATAACATTCAACTCTCCACTCACACGAAAGCCGAGCTCTGCGGATTTAATGGCTTCTACTACCCCAGTAAATGACTTCGTTGTCGTACTACCCAAACTCACGATCATGGTACGCACGGGTTTTAATACTTCCACTTCACTAACGACAGTCTCTTTGTCTTTCTGGCCACAGGCACTTAGACTTGATGCGACTAGGATTGATAGCAACGTTTTAATAACAGCCGATTTCATGTCAGGCACAAACTTCATTTTATTTTCCTTAGAAAAGGTATTTGTATTCATTGGGCGAGTCGTCAATGCGATTAAGGGTGAAAACCAAATGACAACATGAGCACAGGAGTATTCGCAACTTCTAACTCATCACCTTGACCATTAGTATTATCGTCATCAAGATTTAGTTGCCGTGCAAAACTTTGACCTAACTCTAACGTTGCCCATAACTTTGGCTTCAGCTGATAGCGAACACCTACCGCAGCTAGCCAACTGGTATAAGAAATATTCAGTTTTTCATGCTCTGCTGTTTCATAACGCCAATTTCCACCAAGGGGCGCAACCGACGCATATGTACTCCAATCACTCTGCCAACGATATTCAGCCTTAGTGATCGGAAAACCCAGATCCAACTGTAAACCTTCACTTGCTTGATATTGATAAGATACGAGTGGAATGGGTTTATATTCACCAAATAATCGGTTAAAACCAACCCCCATAGTCCAAGCACTCACCGCCGTTGATTGATAGCGCCAAATGGCGAGACCCATTAATGAAAAAGCATCTTCATCGATAACGTCTAAATCGGAATGTAGGCTAGGTGTCAGTTGAATAATTCGAGTCCATTTGTCATCAGTAGGCGTCACGAACATGAATTGAGTTTTAAGCGTATACGCCTCTTGATTATCTTGATTCACATCTTCGAAGCGAAAAGCCGTCTTTTCCATACTTAAAGTAGGAACAAAAAAACTATTCATAAAATTAAATTTACCAAGAGGGAGTTTAATCTGGGTATAGTCCATGGCGAGCTTTGCATCACTCTTTTCTATCGAAGCAAAGTCATAAGACTGATGCTTAATCCCCATCGCCAAATTTTTTGGCACATCTAGAGTATCTTGCTGAATAATAGCGATATCATCACTGGCAATTGCTGAACTAGAAGAAATAGCCAATGAAAAAGCTATGAAAAAAATAGGGGGTAATTTTCTAATCAAAACTTGCTCCACATACACATAAACTTCTTCATTTATAGTAATAAGAAATTATGAACTTAAAGTGAAAGAATAGTACCTTTTCAATAGCTGTGTGTAATTGATTTTATCAATTATTTCATCAATCAACTATTTCAATACAATCATCACCTGACATAAGAATAACTTGATTCCCCTCACCACTATCTAATAGCGAATTACATCCAGTAATTGTGATGATATTGCTGTTGCCGCTTAATTCAATTCGGTCCAAAACAATTTCAACATCCTCTTCAAAAATTTGATTCTTTGACCCTGAAAGAGTCAACGAATCAATTGCCTTATCTTCTTGAATAAACAGAACATTTGTATCACCAGTAATAACCAACTTTCTTAAATTGCCCTTAGCCGTTAGTACTCGCTCACTATCAACCAAATACAAATCATACTGTTGGGTTGAATCCACTAGATTCGAGCGATAATGACTGTCCACCGTAATGCGAACAACATCTTCTTCTTCATCCTCAACCACCAGTTCGACTTTACAAGCCGACAAAAGCAAGGCTACTAAAATAACGCACAACGAATTAAATAACTTCATGATAGAACCTCTAAAACCTATTGACCTGGCATCAATATTCCCAGATGATATATCATACTTCAACCATTAGTCTTTAGAGGAATACCAAATAGTCTTTCTCAACCCTAAGACAGCCAATAGGCCTGATCATGAAACTAGAACACCTTGCTCGCTATGACATAAAACTATTGGTGGCACTGCAGGTATTATTGGAAGAGCAAAATGTCTCTCGAGCAGCCGAACGCCTTAGTGTCACTCAATCTGCCATGAGTAAAATGCTCGCCCGCTTGAAAGAAACTTTTGGTGAAGAGCTCTTTATTCGCACGAGCCACGGCATTCAACCTACCGAGAAAGCGCTGGCCTTACGACTCCCTCTTGCCGACAGTCTTGATTCATTAAAGTCACTACTTACACCCAAAATTTTCAAGGCTAGCGAATGCGAAAGAACCTTTCGCATATCCATGCTGGATAACATAGCAACTCAAGTCATCCCTAATGTATTGCAAACTCTCAGTAAGCAAGCACCCAACGTAAAGCTACAGCTTAAACCTTGGAATCGACATTCATTTGATGAGCTAGCCTCGGGCCAACTTGATCTAGTTATGAACATGGTTGATATTGATCGTGCGATTTTTACCAGCAGGTTTTAAATGATATTGAAGTCTGCGTCATCGTGCGTAAAAACCATCCCTTAACCCTCAAAAACAATATCTCTTTAGATGACTTCCTCGCGTACTCTTTTATCAAGGTAGTAATCCCCGAGCTCAACGAAAATCATGAGTTGGATGAAAAAATGCTATCCATGCTCAATAAAAAAAGAAATATTGTATTAGAAACGACCAATGCCAATTGTGCATTACAGAGTTTGATTAATACCGACTACGTACTATTCGGCGCCAAAGGTAAGTATGACAATATGTACCAAGACATGGGCTTAACAACCATTGAAGTACCGAAACAATTTTCAGTTCCTGACTTTCAAATGAAGTTCATCTGGCATCAACGCCAGAACCTACCTGCAGAGCAAGTTTGGTTTCGGAAACTATTGCTCAAAGAACTAGCCAATAGTAAAAAAAGTAATTAAAACCAAGGACTTGACTGGAAAATTACGTCACTTTCTACTACTCTGGTGAAATAAATATAATAAATCACCACTCGTAGTTTTAAGGTTAATGTCATGAATTCTCGACCTTTCAAAGTGATCAATCTCATTTTGCTCAATGCTTTATGCACCCTGCCTGCTATAAGCCATGCTGAAATTAGCCAAACTGATAGCCTTTGGCATTTATCCTTAGCGGATCTAATGCAAGTAAAAACAACCCGCATTGCTACCGGCACACAGACCCCCCTAGATAAAGCCGCTTCAACGGTCACTGTGATAAGCGCAGCCGATATAGAAGCGATGGGAGCTACGGATATTGATGAAGTATTAGAAGCTGTACCAGGCTTGCACGTAGGCTACTCCGATCAAGGGTTCACGCCGAAGTACAATTTCCGCGGCATTACCTCCAACTATAATTCTCAAGCCTTAATGCTGATTAATGGCATTGCCATAACCAGTTTATTCGTCGGTAATCGCAGCAATGTTTGGGCTGGAATGCCGGTAAAATCCATCAGTCGCATTGAAGTAATTCGAGGCCCTGGTTCGGCTCTGTATGGTGCCGATGCTTTCTCTGGGGTTATCAACATCATCACTAAAAATCGTGAAGAGATTGCCAATACTCAATTTGGCAGCCGTATTGGCAGCTTCAACAATAAAGCGGCTTGGCTACAAACAGGAAATAGCTTTGGCAATACTGATATTTCCTTATCGCTGGAAGTCGAAAAAACGGATGGCTGGAAAGAAAAGATTGATCAAGATGCACAAACATTTATCGATAATGACCCCAACAATACAAGCACAGCGGTTTCATTAGCGCCCGGATCGGTCAGTAGTATGAAAGATATGATTGAATCCAGACTGGAAATATCTAATGGCAATAATCGCCTAAGGTTAGGCTATCAAGGTCGCTTTAATATAGGCACCGGCCCAGGTATCGCCCAAGCTCTAGACGATCATGGACGCTTTGCGAGTAATCGTTACAATATTGACTTTAGCCATAACCAAAACCAGTTAACTGAAAACTGGGGGCTAGAAAGCAAAATTAGCTATTATCACGGCAGCCAAGAAGTAGAACAAAATGTTCATCTTTTCCCCAAAGGCGCTTTTGCCGGTGCATATCCTGATGCTTTCATCGGTAACCCTGAGTTAAAAGAGCACAATGCCCGTGCCAATATCACCAGCATCTACCGAGGCTTTGATCGACACTTGATCAGGCTTGGTGTTGGCTATTATTGGGGCGATATTTATGAAGTGACCGAACATAAAAACTTCAACCCTGATTTCTCCCCCAAGCCCGGACTAAAAGACGTAAGTGATACAGATGAAGCTTACTTACCCGAGAAAGGTCGAAGTAACTACCATGGCTTCGCCCAAGACGAATGGCAAATAACGAATGACCTCCAACTAATCAGTGGCCTGCGCTATGACAACTACTCAGATTTCGGTAATACCACTAACCCTCGCTTAGCGGTTATCTGGGCAGCCAATAAAAATATAACCCAGAAAATACTCTATGGTAGAGCCTTTAGAGCCCCATCAATTGCAGAGCTTCATGTTATTAGTAACCCAGTAATATTAGGCAACCCGGATTTAAAAGCGGAGACCATCGATACCTTTGAGCTTACTCTGTCTTACCACCCTAGAAGCAGCTACTCTATTAACAGTAACCTTTATTATTACGATATTAACGACTACATTGTTTTTATTACAGAAGGCGCGACTGCCACAGCACAAAATGCAGGTAAACGAACAGGTTATGGTGCTGAGTTAGAGCTAACTATTCCAATAGATGAGTCACTAAAGCTTTATATGAATTACGCTTATCAACACTCTGAAGACAGTACAAGCCATGACGATATTGGCGAAGCTCCTAATCATCAGGCTTATTTGCGCACTGACTGGCGCTTTCAAACGAACTGGCAGCTAAATAGTCAAATAAATTGGGTAGGGCAACAAGGCCGAGTAAGTGGAGATAGCCGAGCAGCTCTCAATGACTATACTAATATTAGCTTAACTCTTCGCCATCAAGCGATTAACAGTCCATTTAGCTTTAAATGCTCCATTAAAAACTTACTGGATAATAAAGTTGCGGAAGTGAGCCAAGGACCTAGCGTTTTACCGGTTTCTGCCATTCCTAATGACCTACCGATGGCAGGGCGAAACCTATACGCTGAACTTCAATATGACTTTTAAAGCATGAGTACTTTTAATTTTAACCCAGTATTTACTAAGCTCAAACACGTAATTAGATTGCTGCTCGTAAGCAGCATTCTCGTTTCTAGTGCCCATGCAGCTCAACTAACGATGGCAGATTTACAGTCAGTAATGATTCACAAAATCATTCAATTTACTGAGTGGCCGGATGAAAAATCGCTTCCCTCACTAAATATCGGAGTCTATGGTGGTACTTCTAGCTATATTTCCACTCTTAATAGTAACTACGAGCAACGAAAAATCAGGAATAAAGCACTTTCCGTAACGCATTACGATCCTTTTTCAAATACCTCTAACATTCAAGTTCTTATCATTAAAAATAAAAGAGTTAGTGAGATCAAGAACATCAGCCAACATTTAAACAATCGTAATATACTACTGATTTCAGAACAAAGCCGAGATAAAAAGCATTTAATGGTTAATCTTTTAACGAATTCAAAAGGGCAACTTAGCTTTGAAATAAACCGATCAAACATTCTACTTGCCAGTTTGAAAATTTCTAAAGATATAGTCCTTGTCGGGGGTACAGAACTTGATGTTGCCAAAATGTATGATCAAGCAGTAACCGACCTATCCAATACACGTAAAACACTCAATGCAAAAGAAATCGAAATAGAGCAGCAACTACAGCAATTAAATCAACAACAAGTACGCATTACCGAACTTGACGACTCAATACTAAGACAACAAAAAAAGCTGTACCAACAGAACCAAGATATAAAAACAAAGAATAATGAACTACAAGAAAAAGAAGGTAAGTTAAACCATCTAGAAGCAGACTTACAAACGCAAATGGAAATAATAGAAAATAGCAGTAATATATTAGAAAAGATTGAACTAGATTTAAAAACCAGCTCACGATCATTAGAAAATCAAGAAGTTAAAAACCTAACACTAACAGATAAGATTAAAGCTAACTTAAGCATTCTAGATCAGCAAAGGATACAGCTAGAAGAAAAAGAAAGTGAAATACGAAATAAGAGCATTCAATTAAACAAAGCCGATGAGAAGGCCAATCAGCAGACCTCAACCATACAAATACAACAACAACTTCTACTAGCCTCATTAATAATAGGAGCACTGTTCATTTCATTAATCATTGCCTTATATCGAATCTTTATCGCCAAGAAGAAAGCGTCATTATCATTAGAGAATAAAAATCAGCAATTACAAAAAACAATGATTAATCTAAAGACTACTCAAGAACAGCTTATTGAATCTGAAAAAATGGCATCTTTGGGTGGCATGGTTGCGGGCATTGCCCACGAAGTAAATACCCCAGCCGGCATTGTCCTAACGGCAGATACAAGCTTGTTAGAGAAGACAAAACAGTTAAAAACAAAACTAGCCGAAAATACGATGACTAGGCAGAATTTAAATGATTATTTAGACTACTCAATTGAATGCAACAACATTTCCGTTTTAAATATTAAGCGTGTTGCCAGCTTAATTAAAACCTTCAAACAGGTTGCCGTTGACCAGTCAAATAACGAGTTTTGTGAATTCAATCTGGTAGGTTATCTCGATGAGGCATTAGCGTCCTTACAATATTTATTCGAAAATAATGAACATAGAATCAACATCCACGTAAATGATACTATTGTATTAAACAGCTACCCAGGGGTGTATTTACAAGTAATACATACCTTAATTGCAAACAGCTTAATTCACGGTTTCGAAAAAATGAAGCGCGGAGAAATTGATCTCACCTTCTTCACTAAGAACGACAGCCTAATTTTCATCTACAAGGATAATGGCCAAGGGGCTAGCGATAAAGTCATCGAAAAAATATTTGATCCTTTCTACACCACTAAAAGAGGATCAGGAAGCAGTGGCCTAGGCACTCACATTCTCTACAACATGGTAACCCAACTACTTAAAGGCAAGGTCTCTTGTCGTAGCAATAGCCCCCATGGACTTATATTTGAATTTGAATTACCGTTAAACTTGTACAGATAACAGATACCTAACCCAATTTCGCAAAAAAAAGCCGTTACTCATAAACATGGGCAACGGCTTTATTTACATCACTTCTTAATATTAAGAACTGGCAACTGAATTACTGTATTTTTTCATCAGATGACGAATATTATGCTGTAGTAATTTTCCGACATCACCACCCGCATTGCCACCCTTCAAGTCGCTATTAGCCACTGCTTTGAATTTGATTTTGTTTGTTTTAGCATCATAAACAGTCATCACAGTATCAACCTTACCCCTGCCTGCTCCAAAACCAACAAACCATCTTAAAAAACGATTACCATAAACAACTTCAACATCCATATCAATAACCAATGTTTCATTGCGCTTCTTTGCTCCAACAATGTTGAAGTCACTTGAATTAACATAGGTATTTAGCTGTGCACGAGTATATTCTTTCCACTCAGATATCTTTGTTTGAAGCGCTTCGTTTTTGGCAGCGTTCCTTTCGTTCGAATAAACCTTAACATCACGAACATATACATTCTGGTAGCGATCAAAATTTGAAGCTTCAACTTCTGTATTAATCTTTAACGAACTACAACCAAACAAGAAAGCTGTAAAGATAATCAACGACAGCTTGCCGAGGTTAGATAAATATTTCATATAACGTCCTTATAAATGTATTGAGGACTCATCATTAACAATGAGAGAAATGCATCATACTAATTTTCAGATAATTTACTAGTACCAATAAAAAAGGCTTCCGAAGAAGCCTTAATTATCAATACACTTGATACTAGCCAAACGTTTTATCAGCAATAAACTGATGAACAGCTTTAAGATCCGCAGGAAGAACATCTAAACGCTCTTCACGCTCCATCAAGTCAGTTAGGTGATGGGGAAGCTTAGGCATTTCATAACCTGCGCGTAAAACCGCCTCTTCAAACTTAACCGGATGCGCCGTACCCAAAGTAATCATAGGGATGTTGTTATTACGACGCACTTCACGAGCCGCTTTAACACCAATCGCAGTATGAGGGTCCAACAAGTAGCCCGTCTCTTCAAATACGTCTTGCATGATCTTAATCGTTGCGTCTTCATCAACCGCATAGCTGTCGAACAATTCACGTGCTTTCGCTAGCTTCTCTTCGTCTAACTCAACAACATCCGTCTTAGCATTCATACGGCCCATTAGTTCCGACAACGCTGCGCCATCACGATCGTACAAATCAAACAATAAACGTTCGAAGTTTGAAGATACCGCGATATCCATAGAAGGCGTAATCGTATGCATCAATGGATGAACTTCGTATTTGTTCTTGCTCATCAAACGGTGTAATACATCGTTCTTATTGGTGGCAATAATCAACTGCTCAATCGGTAGACCCATTTTCTTCGCCATGTAACCGGCGAAGATATCACCAAAGTTACCGGTAGGAACCGAGTAAGCCATTGGGCGCACAGGGCCGCCTAAGTTCAAGGCAGAATAGAAATAATAAACAATCTGCGACATGATGCGTGCCCAGTTGATGCTGTTGACAGCAACTAACTTGCGCTCGCCCTTAAGGAAAGACTGATCACCAAAGCTGGCTTTAACCATATCTTGGGCTTGGTCGAAATTGCCTTCGATGGCGATATTGTAAATGTTATCACCGGTAACCGTGGTCATCTGACGACGCTGAACTTCAGACACTTTACCGTGTGGATGCAGAATGAAGATATCAACATTCTTACACTTCTTAGTACCTTCAATTGCAGCACTGCCGGTATCACCAGACGTTGCGCCCATGATCACAACTTTTTCGTGACGACGTTCTAAAACGTAATCCAAAAGACGACCTAAAGTTTGCAAAGCAAAATCTTTAAACGCTAACGTGGGTCCGTGGAACAACTCTAAAACATATTCGTTATGATCAAGCTGCTGCAAAGGTGCAACCGCTTTATGACCAAAGCCACCATATACTTCAGAAAGAATCGTTGCCAATGCCTCTGAATCAACACTGCCTTCAACGAAAGGATAGATAACCTTATGCGCTAACTCAGCATAAGGAAGATCACGCCAAGATTCGATTTCTTCTTTTGAGAACGTAGGCACTTCTTTAGGGACGTACAAACCACCGTCTTCTGCAAGACCAGTTAAAAGTACTTCTTCGAACGTTAACTCAGGGGCATTACCGCGAGTTGAAATATATTTCATCATAGTTTTAATCTCTTAAACCAACTGCTCAACACGTATACGTGTAACGCCTTCTTGGGTTTCTTCCAATGCCTTAATTGCTGTAATGGCATCGTTCATAATTTTTTCTTGAATGGTATGAGTCAGCAAGATCACTTGTACAACCTCTTCATTCTCTTTTGGCTCTTTTTGAATCAAGGCTTCGATATTGATGCCACGCTCACTCAAAATAGACGATACATTAGCCAATACACCCGCTTTATCTAACGTAGGAATACGTAAATAATAAGCGGTCTCGATTTCTTCAATCGGCAATACCTGTGTATCGTCAACTTCTTTGAAGCCAAGATGATGAACACGACTGCTGGCCGGAGCATCAATTGAACGCGCTAAATCAATAATATCAGCCACAACAGCAGAAGCCGTTGGACCTGCACCAGCACCTGGGCCAGAGAACAAGGTATCGCCAACCGCATCGCCATTTACCATTACCGCGTTTAATACGCCGTCAATAGTCGCAATAGAACGCTTCTCTGGAATCATGGTTGGGTGAACGCGTAAATCGATACCGTTTTCATTGCGGCTACTAATGCCTAAATGCTTAATGCGGTAGCCAAGCTCTTCAGCGTACTCAACATCTTCAGGGGTAATACCACCAATGCCTTCGCAGAAACAGTTTTCAAACTGCAGCGGAATACCATAAGCAATCGAGGCTAGAATCGTCAGCTTATGTGCTGCATCTATACCTTCAACATCAAATGTTGGATCTGCTTCAGCGTAACCAAGCTCTTGAGCTTCTTTCAAAACATCAGCGAAATCACGACCCTTGTCGCGCATTTCCGTCAGAATGAAGTTGCCAGTACCGTTGATGATACCTGCAAGCCAGTTGATTTTATTACCCGCTAG
>Ga0209396_1002070_pt1 | contig 21437 bp, 18 predicted proteins | sample GOMGulsemesocosm_6_FD_184638 | JGI IMG/M metagenome (GOLD analysis project Ga0209396, IMG submission 184638) | Methane-oxidizing microbial communities from mesocosms in the Gulf of Mexico - GOM8C Gulf of Mexico (SPAdes) (version 2) | ecosystem: Environmental > Aquatic > Marine > Cold seeps...
TAAACAAAATTTGTTAAACATAGTCATTCTATATTTAGTTAATTTTGTGAAATTATCAGTTTACCAATGAGCTCCCAAGGGCGAGTTTAAAAGGCTTCCATGCAGCGTTATTGATTTTGAGAAGGACGCTACAAGGATGTAGCTTGTTAGAGAATGCAGGAGCACTTTCTCCTGAATAACCATTCTCATCAATAAATGCCTTGCCTTTAAGCCTTTTAATTCTCGCTGAGTGGGAAAGAACTTAATCAACTTGGTATTACCTCGTTAAGTAGTAATAAAACACGATTATGCCTATCTGCATAATCGTGTTTTTAATTATAGATTCAAGCTAATTTTTGTAGGTTGATAAAGCTTTGTACTTAGTTTTCTAACCTAACTTATAAGATAAGAGCTTGTAAGTTTTTTCATTAGCCAATGAACAATTAGAAACACTCGACTCTGCTTGTTCTAATAAATGAGTATTTTTATCTTTTATATAGGTGATACTCATCGCTATTTCGTGAATAGCAGCCGTTTGTTCTTCGGTTGCTCCTGAGATAGTTTCAGTCATTTGATTTATGGTACCTACATAATTCATCACATCAGAGAGTGTAATACAGGAAGTCTCAATATGAGTAAGGTTAGTAAGGCTGTTATCTTTGCACTTTTCAACATTGGACACGGCATGTTTGGTTAATAATTGCAGTTCATTAATTATTTCAGATATTTGATTGGTTGATAACTGTGTTCTGTCTGCTAAAGCTCTTACTTCATCAGCGACCACAGAGAAACCTCTACCTTGCTCTCCAGCTCTAGCGGCTTCAATTGCTGCATTAAGTGCTAATAAATTTGTTTGATCGGCAATGCTTCTAATTTCATTAATGAAGCCACCTATCGATTGGCATTTCTTTTCAAGTAAGCTGATATCTGCAGAGGAGTTTACCAGTTCATCGGCATTACCTGATAATGAAGACGCTAATTTATCGAGTTGAGTTTTATTGATCGCCACATGTTTTGATATTTCTTGTGCGGTGTTATTCGTTAGCTGAATATTTTGTGCAACCTCTAAGGCGCTAGCCTCCAATTGAACAGTCGCAGTTGATACTTGTTCACATTGAGCTGACTGCTCAATAAGACTTGATTCGGTAAGTTGAGCATTCTGTTCGACTTGCACACTGACTGTTTGTAAATCCTTAACGGCCTTATTCATTTTGTCAGTAAATTTAATAAAATGATTCACTGCATCCACTACCTCACCAAATTCATCATCCGTTTCTTTTGGGATTTGTAAGGAGAAATCACGACTTTTAACTAAATTTTCAATACTCGCTACCGCATTTTTAATCGGCAAAATAACGATATTTATTAGTTTAAAAATAAAGATTGAAAGTGCAATTGAAATCAAGATGAATAAGCTAAAAGATATTGTTGTAGCAAGGACTTCTTTATTCTCTATGTACTTTGTTGCAGCAGAGATGGAAACTTTCAATAGGGCTTCTGCATCATGTGTCGCAGCTCTCATATTACCCATAAGACCCTGAGTAGGAGATAAGCCTATTTCTCGATTAATAGTGGCATAGGCATTTATCGAATCTTGATAATTGTTAATTAAACTCAATATTGTCAAGTTATCAGGAAAACGGGCTTTTAATTCAGTAATACTGATGGCTAGTGTAGCGAGATATTTCTCGTTGTTTCGGAGCATATAATCTTTTTCGTGCCGACGCATAGTTAATAAAATGACTTGGCTTGCCAGATCACCTTGATCTGCGAAAGCGGCTTCTAATTCATGGGTAGCATTTCGTAATTGTGCGTATTGCCCTGAATTTTTATCTAGACCCTTGATAACCATTAGTTCAGTGAGTTGAGTAAATGATGCTTTATATATCGAAAACAAGTTTGAGAGCTGCGCTAATTGAATCTCAGCATTCATATCTTTTTGTTCGATATCTTTTAAGAGGTTAACAAGTAATGAATTATCCTTGTTGAATTTTTCTAGATACTTCATGTCCTTACGCAACATAAAATCTTTTTCATTACGACGTAATTGTAATGAATATATTTTTAATTGTTGAACATCTTGTTTGAGCTTTTTAAGTTGCCCGATTTGACTATTAAAATAACTGGTTGTAGTTAACAGTAGTGATAGTGCAAAAATGACAGCGGCTAATAAAATGAGAAGTTTTTTTCTAATTGATAATGTTTGAGAAGGCATAAGTATCTCCATATTTTTAATTATTCAACCTTGAATACACTAAAGGTAGCACAAATTAAAGGAACCATTAAACGTAATAGTTATTATTTAGAATAAGGGTTCTGTATATAATATACTAAAGTTTTTGTGCGGATTTTTGTTATGAATTTAAAGCTGCCAGAAGAGGCTAATTGGCAGCTTTAAATTGTTGTAGCTTAGACAGTAAAGACTTTATTTACCGGTAAATCACGAATACGGGTTTTACTTGCGTGAAAAATAGCATTAGTAATACTCGGTGCTACAGGTGGTACGCCAGGCTCACCTATACCGCCAGGAGGCGCATCTGACTCGACAATATGTACGTAGAGTTCAGGTACTTGATTAATACGAGTTACTGGAGAGTCATGAAAGTTACTTTGCTCAACCTTACCCTCTTTTACCGATATTTCACCCATTAGGGCGATAGACAAACCAAAGATCATAGCACCCTCCATTTGTGCTTTAACCCTATCTGGGGTTACAACAATGCCACAATCAACAGCCGTATGCATTTCCAGTACGGTAACCTTATTATTTACCACTTCAACTTTGGTGGCAGCGGCGACAAATGAGCCAAAACTACGTAAAAAGCTTATGCCCCAGCCTTGGTTTTCAGGTAACTTATCTTCTACTTTCGCTTTATCGCTAATGAGATTGATAAGATCTTTCATACGCTTGGTATCGATAGGGTGATCTTTTAAATCTAGATTGTAGTTTGAGTATTTAAAACCATTGTCATTAGGATCAACATGCCGATTATCTCCAAGAAGATTCATCCACATTTGTCGTGTTGATAACTTTGCTTTAACGGCAAGTTCATCAACAAATGAACCAAGCGCAAAACCATTGTTAATGCAGGCAACAGATCTAACCCAGCCCGGTCTAACAAAAGAGTCGACCGCATGTTTTTCAATGCTTAAATTATTTAACGCGAATGGAATATCACCAAAACCTAAGGCAAGTTGAAAGTCATCTGGTACTTTTGCATCGGGATTCCATAACCAGCCAATAGGTGGGTAAGCATTACGACTGATCCAATGGTCGGCACTGCCTTTAGTGGTGAGCTCAGCTTTACAGTAGTTTGCTGAAATTGAATGATAGAAACCGTGTTGAATGTCATCTTCACGACTCCAAATGACTTTTACCGGGCGTTTGCTCGCTTGTGCCAATTCAACCGCTTCAATGATGAAGTCAGCTTTGGATTTTCGGCCAAATGCGCCACCCATTAAGGTGACATTAAGCTCAATGTTATCGTGTTCGTCTTTAGCTAAGCCTAATTCTTGCGCAACGTTACCTTTAGCCCATTGTGGATTTTGTGTGCCTGCCCATATAGTGCATTTTTTACCGTTAACAACAGCGGTAGCTGCGGGTGTTTCCATGGGTGAATGGTTAATGTAAGGCAGAGTGTAGGTAGCTTCTACCGTATTATTTTTATTATATGTGTGTGCATAAACATCGCCTTTGGTTGCGACCTTTTCACCTTGTTGATTGACTTGTTTAGCAAGCTGTTTACTAAACAGGTTACTGTCATGATGCTGTTTGTCACCATGATCCCACTTTATCTTCAACTTTTTTCTGCCCTCTAATGCTGCCCAAGTATTGTTGGCCAAAACAGCGACACCAGATAAAGGATTGGTTGTGACAGGAATACTCCGAGGCTTTAATGCTATTACATCAACAACCCCTTTTATTTTTAATGCGTCACTGGCATCGAAAGAAATAACTTTTCCACCGACAACGGGTGGTCTGACAATGGTGGCAATTAACATATCAGGTAGTTGAATGTCTTGTGCGTATTGGGCTTTACCTACAACAATATCGTCTAAATCAACAAGTTTTACATCTTTACCTATGAGTGAGAAATCTGCATTACTTTTTAAGGTGACAGTTTTGCTATCAGGTGGAATAAGTTTAGCGGCGTGGCTGGCTAGTTCACCAAAGCTAATTTTTTCACCCGTGGTGTTATGAACCACAAAATGCTTTTGTGCTTTGACGGAGCTGCGCTCGACTTGCCAAATATTAGCAGCGGCTAGCTCTAACATATCTCGTGCTACCGCACCTATCTGACGAATACTGGTAAAGTGATTACGAATAGAAGCAGAGCCAGCAGTACCTTGAGAGCCATATTTTTTATCGGCTTTTGCTTGAACAACGGATACTTTTTGCCAATCAGCTTCGAGCTCTTCTGCTATTATTTGTGGCACACTAGTACGAATACCTTGACCCATTTCACTGCGATGGCAAACTAAAGTCACCATAGAATCACTGGCAATACTCACGAAGAAGTTCAGTTCATGCATGAGTGCTGAAGTGCTTGATTTAGCCTGTGCAGTAGCAAGAGGTAAGCTCATACCTAAAACAAAGCTGCCACTGGCAATACCTGCAACCTTCAAGAAACCACGACGACTAACATTTTCAATTGATTTCATCACTTATGCTCCTTGCTTTTCATTAGCTAATTGACGGGCATCAAATATTTCTACACCGTTATTTGTTGCCGCTAACTTATCTTTAGGTGACTTATGCTCCGATGAATCATTCGCCGCTGATTTTATCGCGGCTTTAATACGCTTATAAGTGCCACAACGACAGATGTTTCCTTGCATGTGTTCAATAATTTGTTCGTCAGTTGGTAGAGGTATTTCCTTCAGCAGTGCAGCAGCACTCATCATTTGACCACTTTGACAATATCCACATTGTGGTACCTTAAACTCTCGCCATGCGACTTGCACGGCACTTTCACCTGTTGTGCCATGAATATCAGCTAAACCTTCGATGGTGGTAATTTCTTGTTCGGCAATGACGGAAACAGGGGTTATACAAGAACGTATTGCCTTACCATTTAAATGCACAGTACAAGCACCACATTGTCCAGCGCCACAGCCAAACTTAGTGCCTGTGAGTTGTAGCTCATCACGCAAGGCGTAAAGTAAGGGCATTTGTGGATCGACATCAAGCTCAATGGGCTTATTGTTTAAGGTTATTTTGATCATACTGGCTCCAGGTTTTGTCAGTGTGAATGTGTTTATCGGCGTTAGTTATTTTCTTGTACACAATTGTGTAGAGAATTTTGTTGTAAGTTTTCTAAATGCAGTCTGACTTGCTCTAAATCAGACCAGGTATCAATATCGAATTTTGCGTCTATGCAGGCTATGGCATCTATGGGTGAAGCATACTGACTTAGTAACCTACCCGCACCAGTATCACCTTGGAGTTTGACTAGTTTTGGAAAGTATTTTTCGGGGAAAATAGCGGGGGCCATTAATTTATTTTCGCATAAGGTCGCAATGATTTTATTAGGTTGATTTTTACTGGCATCGAGTAAATTTTGGTAATGCTCGGTGGTAATTAATGCATGATCAGCTAAGGCAATAAGTACATGACTACTTTGTGCTTTGATACACTGGACTGATTCAGCGAGTGTATGGCCCATGCCATCTGGCCAATGCTGACTTGCAATCACGGATACATTTTGCGGTAAGCATGCCTGAATGGTGTTTTTATTGGCGCCTAGCGCAACATATAAGGTTTTAACCTGTGGTTGTTCAAGCAGTTGATGTAATTTATCAATGCAATGGGCAATCAAGGGTCTGCCATTGAATTGCGCTAATTGCTTAATGGCAGCATGACCTGTTTTGTTTGGAGATGATGATTGAAAACGTTGACCTTTTCCTGCGCCGAGTAAAATGATATTAACCTGCATGGTTAACTACTTGCTTGATAGGGTTGGCAATGTTTATATTTGCATGGGGGCTTATATTACTAGTGAAATAGCCTAATGACTCTCCAGATGTTTGTTCTATTGCAGCATGCGCTTGAGATAAAATTGCTAAGGCAATTGATTCAGGTAACTCGCCACCAAGGTCAAAACCAATAGGGTTTGCTAGTTTACTGGGCAAGTCTGTTGAAAGTAATTGTGCTGTTTCCAGTACTTGCTCTGTACGGTGTTGTGGGCCTAATAAACCTAAATAGCTTGCTGATGCTAACCTAGGTTGGCTTTTAACTAACTGTAGCGCGCGTGCGTCAAGCGATACGTTGTGGTGCATGATCACCACGGCGTCCGCTTTAGGTAAAAGTAAGCTTTGCTTTAGTTGATCGTAGTCTTGATTGATAACTAGATCCGCCTCTTTGAAATAGGCAGAACGGGCATAGGCGGTTCTGCTATCAACTAAGCAAATAAACCATCCTAAGGTATGTGCTATTTTAACTAGGGGTTGTGCATCTACTCCACCACCAAATATTACTAATGCGGGTGCTGGTTTTATAGCGACTAAGGGCTCAAGAGAGCTAACGGTTTTTAATAAAACTTGATTATTACTTGCACAGGCGCTTTGGTTATTGAAGGTATCAATATAATAAAAACATGCATTACGGTTATCAAGGTGACTTTTTAAGGTGAGTAAATCGAGGTAATTATTATCGTTATTGATGGGTTGCAACAATACTCTGACTAAACCGCCACAGCCTATACCTAGCTGCCAGGCTATATCACTGTCATCTTGCATATCGTAGCAAACTGTAATGTTGGTATTTTTATGCCAGCACTTTTGTGCTTGGCGTTTTAAGTCAGCTTCAAGACAGCCACCGCTTAATAAACCGTAGCTTTGCCCTAGGCTATTAATGAGCATCATGGCGCCAGTTTTACGGTAAGAAGACCTTTGTGTTTCAATGATGCTAGCAAGCACCCATTGGCATGAATCTTTTTCGGGAAACCAGTTAGCTAATAATGCAGTAAGGCGATTACTCATTTATGATTAGTTCACTTAAATAAATATTAAGTTAACATAAATGAGAAAGTCGCCAAATTAAACCATTGTAGTTAATTTAAATGTAAGCAATTAATTAGCGCTTTTACTCAACCGCTTCGTTGGGACTATTGATGGCTATCTTAGGCTGCCATTCCAGCCAGTCTCTATTTATATCTTTATGTAAAATAAAGTCTAAAGGCAAACCGATAGGTTCATCATCTAACTCAGGTGTTGCAAAGGCAATACCACCAGCAATCAAGGTTTCTATCGATTCAGAATCAATATTCACGCCAGAGAAAATACCCGCTTCAATATTAATACCGCTGGTATTCCAAAACTTACTTTCTTCGTTAACAAGCGGCGCGTATCGTTTAGCAATATTAATAAAAATATTCACTTGGTCGGCAGTCGGCGCTAAATCGATACCAATCACTTTACCGACCTTAATTTGACGATACAAAATAGGATTTCCTACTCGTACAGAGCCGAGGCGCGCTGTGGTTAGCTTGATATTTAAACCGTAAGCTAACTTTTCAACGGTGGGAGTTAACTCAAGCGCATGAAACTCACTCTTCTGCTTAGCTTCTGCATTATGTGCAGGCAGTAAACCAATGAAGGCACCATCAAGTAACGCGGCAAGATTTTTAGAGCCGACTAAACCAATTTCAGGTTCAATTTTCCAAAATTTAGTACCTGAACGAGCATATTGACTACCCGCATCATTTAATAAAACTAAAGCGGTTACGCCAACTTTATCGTCACTAAAAATTAAACGTTGAACAGAGCCCATCGTTTGATCTTGATAAACTACCTTGGTGTTTACTTTTAATCCGCTGACATCATTAAATTGAATGCTAATAGTTTGCCCTGCATTTCTAGCATGATCTGCATGTTTAAATAAGGTAAAGCTAGCTAATTCATCAACGAGTGTATTGGTTGTTAATGACATTTTTGGATTATAAAAGCTGATGGCACCGCGTAAAATGGCATCAAGTGACTCTGTTTTTACTACAAAATCAGTTATACCACCTGAGATACTAATGCCGCCAGCATTGTAAAAACGGCTGCTACTTTTTAATAAGTCTTGGTGCTCTTCATCAATGGTGATACTGACTTTTATATTATCATCTACTTTATTAAGACTAACGTTATCCACTTGACCAATGGTAATGCCACGGTAACTAATCGCACTGCCTGGGGGAGCTACATTAGCGTTGTCAGTGGTTAAAGTCAGTTGTAACCCAGGTGCACTAGCGAGTTTTACTGGTGGTTGGCTGAACAAGTTAAAATGAGTTTTTGTGTCTCCTTCGCCAAGATTAAAGGTGATATAGGTACCACCAAATAAGGCATCAGTATCGCTTGCCCCAGAAAGGCTTAAGCTTGGTTTAACCAAATAAAATTGTGTGTTGGCTTTTAATATATGTTGATATTTAGGTAATAACCCTAATTGCAGTTGTTGGTGGTCACCTTGAATGTTTACTTGATGAATTGCACCAATTTCAACACCGCGATATAAAACACGGGTATCCTTACTTACTTGTTCATTAGCAGCGATACTTAGCGTGAAACTTACTTTCTGCTTAGCGAGTTTTTTATTCGCATAAAGTGAGAAGCTATCACCATTTTGAATCAATTTTTTTTGTGAATCCTGCTTGTTACTTTGGCTGATAAAGGTAATGCCACCAGTTAAAATACTTTGTAATGACTGAGCTTGAATATCCACCCCCAACAAGCTTGCTGAGATAGTAACGCCTGAATTATTATAAAATCGGCTACTGTTATTAACATAATGACTAAATTCGGGTTGTACATGAATGTGAATTAAATGACGTTCTGGTGCAGTAGTTTCAATGGCTTGAATATTACCGACAACTTGTTGCTTGTAATAAACATTACTACCTACTTGTAACGAGCTACGGTCATTACTTGTTAACATTAAATGCAAACCAGGCTCTGCGTATTTGTAAGGGGGCTTACTACTAAATACGTTAAACTTGTCACTAGCGTTTCCAGCTAAAGAAGGTCTAATACTAATGTAGCTACCGGTTAACAAGGTTTTAGCGTTTGATAATCCTGAGAGGCTAATTTGCGGAGCAACAATATAAAATTGTGATTGATCTGTTAAATAGGGCACTACGCGTGGGTTAACTTTCGCCGTTGCCGTAATTTTTCTACTGACGGGATCTATTTTACTGAATGATTCAATAACCCCTATGGTTAAGCCTTGAAATAAAATCGCTGCGTTGTGATCTATGCCGGAGTTCCAATCTAGTGTTAATTCAACCTCATGCCCCATCTCAGCCGATTGAAAGTCAGCATGCAAAGGATAGCTTTGACCATTTTGAGCGGGAGATAACTCTGTTTGATAGCTCAGGGTATCAACAGATATGCCTCCGGCCATAATTGAAGCCAACGAATCAGTATTAATCTTTACCCCACCAGATAGAGATGCAGTTACTTGTACGCCACTGGTATTGTAAAACAAAGAATTCTCTTTAACTAAGTGGGCAAATTCAGGTTTGATGAAAATATTAATAGCTATTTTTTTGCTGCTTTCTATGTAGTGATAACCCGTAACATAACCAATGGGGATCTGCTTAAAATTAATAGGAGAGTTCTCACTAATAGAGCCTAATACGTCGGTATGTAAGGTCAGATGTAAACCCGGAGTCGACATATCTAATGTCGGGGCTTCAGTTAAAGCGATAAAATGATCTTGGCTTTCTGCCTCTTCACTGGTATCAGGCATAATCGTGATATAACTACCTGAAATAAGTGTATCTAAGCCAGATACACCTTGAAGTGATATATCTGCACTCACTAACCAAAAGCGTGTTTGTTTAGTGAGGTAGCCAGTAAAGTTTTTAGATATTTCGACTTCGGCAATCACTCGCTGTAAATCTTCCGAGGGGACAACATTTTTCACTAAGCCGGTAATTAAACCTTTATAACGAACTTCTGTTTTATTGGGCACTATGCCAGAGCCATTATCAAATTCTATGGTGATAATGGTACCTTGTTCAGAAACCACTTTTGCTGTTAACCACAAGCCAAAAATTAACGCGATGAAAGGCACAAACCAAATAATAGAGATGCCCTGCCTGGGAACAACTTCAGCATGATTACTGATGTTTTGACTATGCTCAGAGGCAGCAATGTTTTTGTTGTTGGTCATTTATATCCCTTTCTTCTGGTAAAAGTGCCAGGTAAATTGTCGGTCAAATTATTCAGATAATAACAGTACTTGTATTGCCATTTTATTATTCTGCTTTTTTATCCCATAACAAACGTGGGTCGAAACTGTTGGCAGCAAACATAGTGAAAATTACTGTTATGGTAAAGTAATTGATCGCTGGCCCTGCAGCTACAGAGGTAACAAAACCTAATTCAACCACGGTAACCATTAAAGCTACCACGAAAACATCAAGCATTGACCATGGACCTAAAAATTCAAGGATATGGTAAATCTTGCTATGCTTATCTGGTTTCAAACGTATGCCCGTATGTGCCTTATAAACTAACACAAACAAGCCAATAATTTTTATTAAAGGCACTATGATACTGGCAGTAAAAATAATAATCGCGATAGGGTACAAACCATGGTCAATAAATTCGCCAATACCGGATAATATGGTGGCTTCACTACCAATACCCAACTGATACACAATCATTATTGGGTAAAGGTTAGCAGGAATAAAAGCGATCAAAGCAGCAAGGTTCCACGCCAAAGTATACTGTAAACTGTTACGTTTACGTTGATAAAAAAGACCATGGCAACGGCTACATTGAATTTTATCTGCTGTGGCGTTATTGAGTTTATGGCATTTAGGGCATAAAGCGACTCCACATTGCTTAGCTGTTTTCATTGTCAGCCTCATTTTTTGCAAAAGCCTTTTCTAACTTATCCCAAATATAATCTTGATCTAGTGCGACAGCTGACATAGTGGAGCAGATTAACCAAAAAATAAAAGCAAGTAAGCCAAGGTTAACCGAAAGCTCAGTATCATCAATTAATTTATACATAGAAACAACAATGCCCAGCATGAAAACATTGAGCATAGCCCAGTTATCAAGATGATGATAAGCACGGAAAAAATTTAATAGGGATGGTTTTAACTTTTTGAATTTAAAACTGTAGGAAATATAGAGTGAGCCAGAAAGGCGGACAATGGGCACAGCAATAGCGAATAGAAAGACCAATAAGGCAATCATAAAAAAACCGCGGTCAATCAACACTAAAATACAGTCAAATAATGAAGCTTGATGGAATTGACCTGCCAAGGTAACACCCATAATAGGCAATAAAATAGCCGGTAACATTAGCAGTAAGCCCGCAAGTGACCAGTTAAAGCTACGCTCGATTGAATCGACTTTTCGCTCTATTAACGTACTGCCACAACGGTGACACTTAGCAAGTTGTCCCTGCTTCAATTGTGGCTTGTCGTATAATGCATCACATTGCTGACAAGCGACAAATAATGAAAAGTTAATTTTGTTGTTCATTTAGCTATATACCAACGTCATTAAATTATTGCCACTTGTGCTGGTTAAAATGTTCCAAGTCTGCGTTGCTCTCAACCCCAATAGCTCGCTATTACTCAATCGAGCGCCTGCCCTGATTCATTTTTCCTAAGCACAACAAGATCACAAACTTAATGAAACTGGTATTATTATCCATTTACTTGCAGATTTTGCAAAAGTACAATGAAAAAAAAGCAGCGATAAACGCTGCTTTTTAGAAACTTGTTAATGAAGCAACCAAGTCATTATTATTTTAATGACGTGATATATTGAGCAACTGCTTCAATATCAGCATCTGATAATTTGATCGCGATATTACGCATAATACCGTTATTGTCATTACCACGACTTCCGTCACGGAAGCTAGCCAGTTGTTTTTTCAAGTAATCTTTGCTTTGACCAGTAAGGCTTGGGAAACCAGCTTGTTTCATGCCTTTACCCGCTACACCATGACAAGCAACACAAGCTGCAACATCTTTAGCGGCATCGCCACCTATGTATAATTTATGGCCAGTTTCATTTGACTCACCAGTACCAGCGTTAGTGCTTTGCACTGCAAAGTAAGCGGCTAAGTCATTCATATCTTCTGGCGTTAACGCGGCAACCATGCCTGCCATTACTGGGTCTTTACGATTACCTGATTTAAAATCAGCTAATTGCTTAGCAATATAGTTAGCACTTTGACCCGCAAGGCTTGGGTACATAGCTATTAAACTGTTACCGTCGGCGCCGTGACAAGCTGCACATGCTGCTGCTTTGTTTTTTCCATCGGCAACATTACCTGCATAAATTGCAGCTGCTGGAGTTGAAGAAACGATTTCAACATTGCCAGCTGCTGGTGCAGTTGTTGGCGTTGAACCTGTACTTTCACCAGAACTTTCTGCCGCAGCAGCTTGTTCATTTGCACTTGGTAAACTTGAGAAATGAGCTGCGATATCAGCCATATCTGCATCAGTCAAGTTAGCTGCCATAGGTGCCATCATGGCATCGGTACGAGCGCCTGATTTAAAATCTTTTAATTGCTTAATAATGTAAGCGTCATTTTGGCCGGCAATGTTAGGAAACATAGGGCTTGCACTAACACCGGTAGGACCGTGACAAGCGCTACAAGCACCTGATTTTTCTTTGCCTGCATTTGCATCTGCGGCTTGTACAGTAGTTACTGAACTTAAAGCTACAAATAGCGAAAAGATAATTTTTTTCATTGAGTTGCTCTCTGCTTGTCATTAATTACGTAGCTGTTTTAATAATCTATGTAGCTATCTAATTAAAAAATGATAAAAAAGTATGATGGATGTGTCGGCATTTTACACGAATATTAGCGCCGTGTAACAGTAGAGAAGTAAAAATAGAACAAAAAAAACCTTAATTTCACTGTTTTATGCATTTTTTTAATAATAAAAGTGAAAGAAAAACGCTATAATGACGAAAATTTTAAACGAGTGAAGCCCTTGTCTTCTACAAAGATACATTTAACTAAAGCCGCCTTTACCTTAAGCGCGCCAGATATCCGCCGTTTACCAGCTGATTCTGGTATTGAAGTTGCTTTTGCAGGGCGCTCTAATGCAGGTAAATCAAGTGCTTTGAATACGCTAACCAATCAACGTGGTTTAGCGCGCATTAGTAAAACTCCAGGTCGAACTCAGCTTATTAATGTGTTTGAAGTAGCAGAGGAACGACGCCTTATTGATTTACCCGGTTATGGTTTTGCTCAAGTGCCATTAGCAATGAAGAAAAAATGGCAAAAAGCATTGGGTGAATATCTAGAAAAACGTCAATGTCTGAAAGGATTAGTTGTTTTAATGGACATTCGCCATCCGTTAAAAGACTTAGATATGGACTTAATTCAATGGGCCGTAGACAGTGACTTACCTGTTTTAGCTTTATTAACTAAGTGTGACAAACTTTCGCAAGGTAAACGTAGTTCTGAAGTATTAGCTGTGAAAAAAGCATTATCATCATTAAATGCTGATATTCAAGTTCAGGCTTTCTCATCACTCAAATATACTGGAAAAGAACAAGCCGATGCCGTTATTTGTGGATGGCTTGAACAAGAAGCTGAAGATTATGAACTACCTGCAGAAGGTGATTTAGATATGCCTTTTGAAGATGAGTAATAAGCGATACGGACAGTTGTAATACCGTACGATAAAAATGGGAGATAGTATTGCGCGATTCTCCCTTTTTTGTGCCTAATTTTTAGGTGATTTAAAAATTATAAAATACACTAATGTAAATTTAGTTAAATTAGCTCAGCTTTTTAAACTGTAACTCAACCAATCTCTGATATAACTCACAGCTTTGTAATAGTGAGTGATGATCGCCCATTTCAACTAAGCTGCCGCCATCAAGTACAGCAATGTTATCAGCATGTTGTATGGTAGATAATCTGTGTGCAATGATAATAGTGGTACGGCCACGCATCAATTCTTCTAATGCTTGTTGCACGTGATGTTCACTCTCACTATCAAGGGCACTAGTCGCTTCATCTAATAATAAAATATGCGGGTCTTTTAATATTGCTCGAGCAATAGCAATACGTTGGCGTTGACCGCCAGAAAGACGCACGCCTCGCTCACCTAGAAAGCTATGGTAACCTTCGGGTAATTGACTTATAAACTCATGAGCATGGGCTTTTTTAGCCGCTGAGATCACTTCTTCATCTGTTGCCTCTGGTTTGCCGTAGCGTATATTATGAAAAACATCGCTGCTAAATAACGCGGGTTGTTGTGGCACCAAAGCCATTTGGTTGCGGAGATCTTTCGGGTCAAGCTGACGTATATCTGTGCCGCCTAAAGTAATACGACCAGACTGTGGATCATAAAAACGTTGTAGTAATTCAAACAGCGTTGTTTTTCCTGCGCCGGATGGACCCACTAAAGCTAATACCTTTCCTGGCTCAGCTATTAAATTGAGAATTTTTGTTGCTGATTGATCTGGTCGAGATGGGTAGTTAAAACTCACACCTTCAAAGGCAATTTTTGCGTTGAGATCTTTGGCTGATATGGTATTTTCTACAGGAGGCAAAATATGACTTTCAACCTGTAAAATTTCAATTAAGCGTTCGGTTGCGCCAGCAGCTCGCTGCAACTCACCTAATACTTCTGAAATAGTCGCTAAAGAAGAAGCGACTAAAATGGCATAAAATACAAAAGCACCTAAATCACCGCCACTCATTTTACCTTGAATGACATCGCTACCACCGACCCATAACATGCCGGTAATCGCGCCAAAAACAATAATAATAACGCCTGCAATTAAGGTTGCGCGTTGTTTTATACGACGACGACCAATATCAAATGACTTCTCAACTTCCTTACCAAAGGAGCGCCTTTCATATGGCTCGTGGGTGTAACTTTGCACTGTTTTTATATGTTCAATTGCCTCACCAGCATAACTGCCTACATCGGCCATTGAATCTTGGCTTTTACGTGATAACTTTCTGACTTTTCGACCATAAAATAGTATTGGTACTAGGATAAAAGGCACTGATAATAAAACAATAAAGGTTAATTTAATATTGGTGGCGAATAGCATAACTAAAGCACCTAACAGCATTAATACGCTACGGATCGCCATAGAAAATGAAGAGCCAATAATACTCTGCAGCAAGGTAGTATCGGTGGTGATGCGTGACATAATATCGCCACTGCCATTGGTTTCAAAGTAACTAGGATGCAAGGTGATAACATGATTAAAAACAGCCAAACGTATATCCGCACTGACGCGTTCGCCTAGCCAAGACACTAGATAAAAGCGGGAAAATGTCCCTCCGGCAATTAATACGGTAATCACTAATATAAATAGCACTGCGTGCTGTAATTGCTCAATGGATTGTTGAGCAAAACCCTCATCAATGAGCATCCGTACCCCTTGACCTACAGACAGCATTACCCCTGCGGTAAAAATAAGCGCAATAAAAGCGGCTAATACATGACCTTTATAGGGACGAATAAACTGAATAAGTTCAAAGAGTATGGCGACTTTTTTTGTTTGATTATTTTTGTCTGACATTGAGTTGGTAAGTGGCTCTACGGAGGATTCTTCCGACATAAAAGTCCTTAATTTATTGCTAGTAATATTATGAATTTAGCGATTAACGCATGAATTATTACCAATAGTTTACGCTTTTCATCAGCGTTGAACTAGATGACATTATCTAAATTGAGACTTTTTACCGCGGAAACAGTGTCAAAGATGTAAGAGGAAGTTACTTGAACAGAGCCGACTGAATGGAATAGGGCATGGAAAAAGGATTATTTAAAGTTATTGTTATGTTCAAGGTCCAAACAAAATGGGGTTCTTATTGATTTTCAGACATAAAAAAGCCGATGATATTTTCAAAACTAATAAAAGTTAAGAATTGCATCGGCGTAAGCTTATGGGGAAGCTATAAAAAATTATTACAATAAGTTGTTCGCTTAAGAACAAGTCTACTATAGAGCAAGAACTCTATATAAGTAAAGTTATTTATAGAGTAGTTACTCTTTTCTTTGATATAGATCATTTTTACCGAATTTTTGATTAATTTTGGAACGTCATAAATAATGGGAGCAGCGACAGAAAATGAGATTGAGACACTTTACTTAATATTTTCTAATACACACTGTAGACATTAGCATTTGAAAATCATTGTCGTTTTTATCTACAACGGACATGGGATCAGTCACCAATTTTCTGATATTGACCTTGAAAACGCAGTTATAAATGAAAAACACTTATAATTATTTCAACCACCGAAAATAAATAATTGAATTAAGATAAACACAACAATGTCATAACTCAAATAGAAATATGTTTTGCTCTCAAAAAGGAAAAACAACGAGGTTTAGCCTATAATTTAACCACCCAAAAAGAGGAGCTATATTATGAGTAATCAACATTCTTGGGCATTATCAATGAATCAAATTGAAAATTGTAGCTGTAGTCACGGATGTGGCTGTCAGTTTGGCGGTTTCCCAACAAGTGAAAATGGCGGCTGTGAAGCAATATTGGGCTTCGAAGTACTTAGTGGTCACTTAAACGATTTAGACTTAAGTGGTTTGAAAATGGTGTTTGCTGCCGCTTGGCCAAGTGCTATGCATGAAGGTAATGGCAAAGGAGCTCTTTTTATTGATAACAATGCTAACGAAGAGCAAGTCAATGCGCTTGCTACCATAATGTCAGGACAAGCTGGTGGCATGCCTGTTGAAGCACTAGGTACTTTGTTTAGTGAATTTGATGGACCAATAATGGCTGATATTAAGTTAAACAGGCAAGACTATACATCAACGGTCACAATAGAAGGAGTTATTGAGGTTGAACAAGAGCCACACATTAACCCCGTTACTGGCGATATAAATGAAGTGCATATTTCCTTCCCTAAAGGTGGTTTTATGTGGAACGATGGTTTTGCTGGAAAAACCAAATTAATGAAAATTAACCATGGCAATATAGCCTTTAATTATAGTGATACCTTTGCTGCAAATGCTGTTGTGAATTGGCCGAATGCTTAAATCAATATACATCAGTGCTTGATTACAAAATGGTATTAATAAATCGAACTTTTATCATTATTAGTGTATGCCTACTCATTTATTTGAGTTGGCATTACATGCTTTATGATATGACTATGAATATGGATCCGGTAGCAAATTGGTCTGTGTCTGATGTATTCATGCTGTTTATCATGTGGGCTATTATGATGGCAGGAATGATGCTGCCATCGGCAATTCCAGTGATATTATTGGTTGATAAGCTTAACCGACAACGTATTTTGTCAAATCAAACCTACACACCAACCATTATTTTTACCTTCGGCTATATCATAATTTGGTGCTTATACAGTTTAGTCATCACCTTTTTGCAGTATTTTCTACATCACTTAGATCTACTGACACCAATGATGGATAGTGCGAACCTAACCTTTAGTGCGTTAATTTTAATCATTGCTGGTATCTATCAATTTTCTTTATTAAAGCAAAACTGCTTAAATTTGTGTCGTTCACCATTGTCTTTGCTTAGTAAAGATTGGCAAGAAGGTTTTAAGGGCGCATTACTCTTAGGCCTAAAACACGGCAGCTATTGCGTAGGTTGTTGTTGGCTTTTAATGACAATATTATTTGTAAGTGGGGTAATGAATCTAAAATGGATCCTTATTTTAACACTGGTAATTGTCGTAGAAAAAGTTATGCCAAAAGGAGAAATAATCAGTAAATACTTAGGTGTATTACTGATTATGTTTGGATTAAGTTACTGGTTCTAGTTAAAACGCATAAACTTATCCGCTAATAGCGTGTTGCGAATAGAGTATGATCATCAATACCTAGCTCATGATACTGATGCTCAATAAGCCATCACTACTGAAACAGTTAATTTCGTTTAGACTTCTTGTTGAGCCAATCTCATGACTAATATCTATTTACATTATGATGATGACCATTTCACAGAAAAGTTATGTTGGGCTATTTTATTGTTTATGGCTTGTAACTTATTTATCTTGGTTAAAAGCACATGATGAACTATGTTGCTCCCTTTGATTAGCAATACTTCTTTATTTTCAATAATATTAATATATAACGCCATTCCTTGGTATTTATCGTTGTCGCTGGTCGTAACCAAAATTTGGCTACGACGCATACATACAATTTCAAAATAGTCATGGGCGTCACAAGATATGCGACTTGTCATTTATCACCTCTCATTATAAATATTCGGTTTTTATAAAGAGTTAAAGTCGAATAATACTGTGCCCTTGAGCTGCTATATTTTTTTGAACTTCTGGATTGGCTATTTCGCTATGACAAAAATTGCAGCGACTCTGTTCAATATTCTTACCTTGTATGCCCAAACTCGCTAAGTAATTTTCAGCATATCGTTTCACCTGATTAACATGCTCATCATTAACTAGCACATCAAAATGAACATAATCACCGGCAGCAGTGTGGACATGAGTATCATAAACGTGAATTTTCATAATATTTCCTTTTTAAGTTAAATTGATGGTTATTGGCTTTTACCGGGTAAACTTAAGTCACCTGAGGCGACGTCAAAAACATCTGTTACACAAAGCAATGGCGCGTGTACTTGCTGATTTATTTTTAACCCTGCGGTAACGCCATCAAATGAGAAATTATCGCTAAAACCAATAGCCGATAGAGGAACTCTCACTAACACTTCTGAACCTTCTAATGAAAAATCAAAGCCAGGGCTATCAATAAAGATAGGCAAGTTGGGCCATGTTTTAGGAAGTGCTGGATAGCTACCTTTTTCGATGTCTTTAACCTTTAAAGACCCTTCGCCACAAGCATTGTCAGGTACTAATACCACCCAGTGACTATGCCATTTATCACCGTCGTTGCTTTTGTTGCCATCATTATCTTCATCATATAAAGGTGTATCGTCAAAGTCTGGGTGGACCGTTAACGCTAACGCTAAAATACCTTGGTCAGCCTCAAAACCAACCGCTGAACTATTTAATGATGTTGGCCATACATAGCTAAATACATCAGCACCAGCTAATTCGCCATTTGCTACAGGCAGCTTTGTACCAACCTGTCCTTTTACCGCTTGCTGGAAGATTAAGTGAGAACCTTGCGTAGTAATTTTTGCATGCACAATATCAAATTCCGCTGTAATGCCCGGAGATACAGGAGCCTGTATATGGCCACTGTGTTTGTTGTGGGCTAGCCCATTGCTAGCAAATAATGCCGTGCTTAATGCCGTAGCTATAATTAGGTTTGAGTTTTTCATTAATATTCTCCAGATTTATGTAACATTGTTTCGATTCGAAACCAATTTTATTTGAACATGATAAATATCGCTTGTCAAACATGTTTTGACTCGATACTATTTAGCTATGAATGATGAATTATTTAATTTAATAGAGCGCTTATCGAATTTACTTCGACAAGAGACTCGCGCAGAAGGGCAGAGCCTAGGTCTACAACCGGTTCAACAAGAAGCTCTTTATTATTTGTCTACCTGCAATCGGTATTCTGATACAACGTTGGCTGTAACTGAGTTTTTGGGCTTGACCAAAGGCACGGTTTCACAATCACTGAAAGTCTTGGAGGGCAAAAAATTAATTGTCAGAGAGAAGGACAAAAATGATAAACGCATTACTCATTTAAAAGTGACAGAAGTCGGTAACACTTTTTTAGCAGCAACTTGTCCGCCTAAAAAATTTACTGAAGCTGTCACTCAATTGTCAGATAAAGACCAGAGCAATACCGCTATATTACTCTCTGAAATACTTAGGAATTATCAAATAACAGCAGAGCGCAATGCTTTTGGTGTGTGTCGACATTGCAAATTTAATCAAAAAACCCCAGAAGGTATTGTCTGTGGCTTAACTAAAGAGCCATTAAGTACAGAGGACACTATGTTAATCTGTCGAGAATATTGTACTTAAAATAGAACAAAAAATTGTTTTGAATTCTCGATCAGATTAACCTGACGCTGCCGGAAAAGCAGAGGATACACTCTACTTAGCAGTAATGGGATTGTAGCGACTCATGCTCCACTGCAGTAGTTTGTTCTAGGATTTAATCTTTTGGTCTAAGCGTCTCAATAATCTGTGCATCCACCCAGTAGATATCTATATTACCCTTCTTCATGGTTCTGTTGAAGAGTATGTACTTGCCATCAGGGGTGACACTGGCATAGAAGTCGGCTTTATCTGAATTAACTTTATCGCCCATATTGATCGCAGGTCCCCATGAACCATCCTTTTGTCGGTAACTAATATAAATATCTGTGTCTCCATAGCCGCCTGCACGTTCGCTATCCCAAATAAGGTAGCTTTCGTCTGGTGCGATAAAAGGATGAGCTGTCCATTTACCTGTATTGACTATAGGGCCCATTTTTTTTGGTGCTTGGCGCTTGCCATCTTTTATCGTAGAGATGCGGATTTCGTCGTTGCTTTTATAATCGTCAAAAACATAGGTGCCCTTGGCAGATGCTGACAGACGCATAATGCCCCAGTCTTTCCTATCAAACATTGGCCCAAGGCTTTTTAGTTCTGACCAACCATCGCCGACTCGGTCTTTATACCCTTCAGCCATATGCATACGCTTGCCATCAGGTGAAAATACAATTTCACCTGTCCTAGGGAATTCAGTGTATTTTTTCCAGACATTATTATGCTGGCGAAAGCCGATGACCGTGGGTTTGAACTTTTTAACGTTGGTGGCGCGATCTAAGGTGAAGTAAAACTCCTTCATGCCGGGGGCAAACACGCCTTCAAGCTCCCAACCTTCTTTAGATATGATGCCGGGAGCAAAGGGTTCAGCTACCTTGCCAGGTGGCTTTTGTCCCATATAGGGACCTTCAATAACGGGGAATTCATCTTGGCTATGACTTTTGCTACTCATAGCTAACGCAGAAAGCATTAAGATGATAAAAAGTGTATTCATATTAGTAATAGGTTTCATGGTTTATTCCTTATTCCTTATTTCTTATTTCTTATTTAAGAAAAGCTGGCAGGATGCTTTCCGCCATCACCTGCATGGTATTGTTTTCTCTCGCATGGGCTGTAAAAACAACGGTTAAGTCAAGCGCTTTAAGTCAAGCGCTTCAAATGTTAAAATGTATTGCTCACCACCACCCCAAGAAAATTTTGCTTGGTAGCTTTTATCTTTGATTTTAATATCGCTTTGATACCAAAAATAACCATATGAAAAGCTGTCGGGTATCCAGTCTTCCGTAGGTTTTGTTATGGCACTGGTAGCCTTTGATAAGAAGTCGGCTGAAATAAGTTGCTCGCCCTGCCATTTTCCTTTGTTGATGACCAAAGTGCCCACCTTGAGCATATCGCGAGAGGTAACACTAGAGCTGGTCTCAGCTATAGGTAGGCCATTAATGTCATTCTTCCAACCGTAATCTGTAATACCTATTTTAGCTAACACTTCATTTTTGATAAAATCTATAGCTGAGCCAGGAACTACGTTATTAAGCACTTGCATGGTCATGCGTGG
>Ga0209396_1002071_pt1 | contig 21435 bp, 18 predicted proteins | sample GOMGulsemesocosm_6_FD_184638 | JGI IMG/M metagenome (GOLD analysis project Ga0209396, IMG submission 184638) | Methane-oxidizing microbial communities from mesocosms in the Gulf of Mexico - GOM8C Gulf of Mexico (SPAdes) (version 2) | ecosystem: Environmental > Aquatic > Marine > Cold seeps...
CGATTAAGCAAAAGCTAACATAGCGCTCGTTGAGTTATCAACATGTGCTCGCTTAGCTCAGTTGGTTAGAGTACTTGCATGACATGCAAGGTGTCACAGGTTCGAGTCCCGTAGCGAGCACCATATATTAAACCCCAGCTTTTTAGCTGGGGTTTTTTCGTTTATAACAGTAAGTTATGGTAATCTAAGCCTAAATTAAACTGTAAAACGACTTTTTTGTACCTGCCCTATTCCAACAAGTGGTACAAAAAGGTGGTACAAAGTGGTCACAATGGCAAAACCAATACAGGATAAAAATGGCACGTACAAAATACGTAAAGTTGTCCCTGCTCATCTACGTTACATAACAGGTAAATCTGAACTTAAGCGCTCACTGCTAACTAAGTCATCCAGCGAAGCCAAACTCAAAACCCCAGCAGTGTTAGCTGAATTAGACGCTATTATCGAAAATAGCTAGAATGCAGCATGACTCAGAGTCAAAGATGACTGATGGTGTGATGCAGGCGCTTATTTTTAATTGGCAGGCAAAAAAAGCAACTGAACTAAAATCAGGCTCTACAAATCCTTATTTACACAACATAGACAGTAGCATCGAAATAAATAGTGACGCTATTGCCTTACCACTTGAAGTTATTGATAGTGTTTTTAACCGTTGTAAATCCAAAGTTGACGATTACAATCAACAGAAAAAACGTACTGTAGTACACCAGAACAATGCAGAAATACATTAAAGTGCAAAGCTGGTAACGGTACTAAAAAGATAGATAAGGCATTAAAGCAACTTGCCAATTCTTTCAGTAGTGAATTAGAGCTTGAGTTGCTCGGTCAAGAGTTAATACTGAATAGTGATAGCTTGAATTATAGTAAGTTACTTATTGAGTTTGCCAAAAGCTATTTGAAAATATGTGATACTGCTCTATTAAAAAGGTCAGTTGACCTTAGGCTTGAATATCTAGGTGAAGGCAGTGTGATTACCGAAACAGGTGAAGTAGAGCATACGGTCGAAAGTTTGTTTGTTGAGTTCAGGAGCACTAAAGAGCGATTGAATCCTGATAAAGCAGATGCGCTAATCAAGGATTACTCAACAGCCATAAATAAATTCACAAAATACTACCCTAACCGCTTAATTACCGACTTCACAAAGCGTAATCTTGCTGACTTTAGAGCTGTTTTAGAGCAGTTACCAAGTACACAAAAGAAGACCGTGAAGTCTCTCTCTTTACCAAAGCAAATAGAGCTAGCAGATAAAGAAAACTTGCCTCGCTTATCTATACCAACGGTCAAGAATCAAATGATGGGAATATCCGCTTTATTCACATTCGCTAAAGAAAAAGGTTTGATTGATATTAACCCTGTGGAAGGCACAACTAAAAGTTTAGTAAGAAATACTAGCAGTAACTCTAACGCTAATAGAGATTATAGACGCGAAGAAGTATTGAGTATTTTTAGTTCAAAGCTATTCACAGAGCAATATGGACCAGAAAACAACATATTTGGGCAAGCGCACTATTGGCTACCGTTACTTTGTTATTATACAGGGGCGAGGGCAAATGAAATAGCACAGCTTCGTGTTGCTGATGTTCGCTTAAATGAAGAATGTCCACATTTGAACTTAACAGATGAGGGAGAAGACCAGTCGATTAAAACGGGCATTAGTCGTTTAGTGCCAATTCACCCTCATTTACTAGAGCTTGGCCTTGCTGAATACATATCTTCGCTGAATGGGCAAAGGCGACTATTTCCTATGCTTAACCTTAATAGCGAGGGTAAATATTACGCACAAGTGAGTAAGTGGTTTGGCAAGTATTTAAAGCAAGACCTAGGCATAGACCGAACGGGTATAAAGCCACTCCATTCATTTAGGCATCACTTTGTTTCTAATTTACGTAGAGCAAATGTAAGATTAGACATTCAAAACCAAATTACAGGTCATAGCCAAAGGCTTGCTGGGACTGGCGCTGCTTATGGTGGTTATAGTCTTGAGCAAATGAGCGAAGTAATAAACCAATTACCTAGGTGCATTTAAGGCTAAAGATAATACCAATAGAGCCCATCCAGTGACAAAACCTTATCAAAATGACAAAAGCGACCTTAAAGACACACTTTGAGGTCGCTTTTCTGTTTGTCACACAGGTATAGTCAAGTGCCACCGCAATTGATGTTCGATTTATGAATGCTTATACATATCAAACTTAGTATCTATCCATACAATAAAAAAAGTATCACCTTCCATATATCCGATTAAGCGACCTTTCCCACTAGGCAACCTAAAAACGGTGACTTTCTTTTCATCTTTAAACTTCTCTGGAATATTTGGTAATTTACAAAACATCTTTTTTTCAATTTTTTCAAACCCTTGCTCGCGTGGTAATCCTTTTATTTCTTCCCAAGTAATTTTACTGAGATATACAAATTTATCAATCAGAGCAAGCTTTTCTGGTTTATTAATTTTATCGACAGACCTGACAGAGCCAAAGCAGAACTCCAAAGAAAACTTAGGGTAACTATCATTTACACTAACAACAGCTGTCTTTTGTTCTTCCTTATGCTTCTTTAAAAATAATTCTCTTTGCTTATTAGCCAATGTTCGGTACTCCGCCTATTTTTCCTTTTCTATAGTGTGGAGTAATCGGCCTATTGTTACGTAAAATATCGCTAGGTAAATCATCTAAACGAAAGGCATAGCTCTCATTCTCAGCTTTATTAATAAATATTGTTCTATATTTCCCCATATCGTCAATTATTTGATCATTTTGACAAGTAAATATTAACTGAGTGCGTTTTTCAGATTCAATGAGTTTAATTAATTCAGGTGTTATTTTACTATGCAAATGTAGATCAAGCTCATCCATGACCAGAACTGAACCAAATAGTTGTTTACCACTGTGCTTAATAGTGAAGTAAAAATATGCAAGAATTTTATATAACCTTTTTGTGCCACTAGATTGGCTGTGTAACCGTAATTTTTTAATTTCTCCATCTATATCAAAGGAAAACAAAGGAAAATAAATCAAATCACCTGTATCACCTTCAATAGAAGATATTTCAACATTTATTATTCCTGTATCTAATCTAATGAGCTGCTTTTTAATGAACTCTAAGAAGTCATCATTGTTTGCATAAAATTTTGACAAACCTTCGGTATTTATCTGTTCATCAAACCCTTTTTGAGAAACATTTGACTGAAGAGCCCAATTAAACAAATGATTTATATCAGAAATACAGTTCATCTCATATTGACTAGCAATACTAATTATAGATGCATTAGCTCGTATTTGTGGAATATCTTCTAATTCAGAGTACACCCCTGATGTAGATTTAATTTCAATACCTACTCTATCAAATAATACGGTATTAGAGCTTGAAATTAGGCTAAGTTTTTCAGTTAAAACAAGACCATCATCAATTGTTAAGTCGTATCTAAATTCTGAATCTCCAATACGGAACTCACAATAAAGATAGGTTGGCATAGTATTGGCAAAATAAGTCTCGATAGCTATTTTACGATCAGGCTTTTCAGAAAACGAGTTATGAATAAAAGAAGCCATAATTGTTAGCGCTTTTAAAGCTGTTGTTTTTCCTGAGGCATTAGCCCCTTTAATACACATGATCTGGCTAAAATCTCTTCCTCGAGAAATATTATCAGGACAATTATTATTTAATCGAAGGTCGACTTCGAAATCTTCTTTAAAGCAAAAGAAATTGCTTCCGCCATATCTTAAAATCATAGTCACTCTTAATTAATAGTTTTCTATAAACGTGTCAAAAAAACATCAACCAATTTTGGTTGATGTTATAGTACACTAAAAGTATCTTTAAGAAAAGTTACACTTTATTCAAAGGAAACAATAATAAGATGCGATAAATAGTAGATATACTTACTTTGAGTCTTATTGCCACATCTTTTTTACTGACTCCTGATACAAGCAATGAGTGAATCTCTCCGACCTTTTTTATTGTAGTAGGCTTCCGCCCTTTGTACTTCCCTTTAGATTTAGCAATGGCAATACCTTCAGCTTGTCTTTCTAGCAGTAGCTGGCGTTCAAAACTGGCAACAGCACCTATCATTGTTAGCATCAATCTGCCCGTGGGTGATTTAGTATCAATGCCAAGATTCAGAACCACTAGCGACACACCTTTGCTATCAAGGTAATCAACAATCTCAAGTAAATGCTTAGTGTTCCGCGCCAGCCGACAAAGCTTAGTCACTGTTATCGTGTCGCCCTCACGTGCGTAATCGAGCATCGTATTGAGCTGAATTCGCTCAGCCTTCGCTCCACTTTCCTTCTCTTTAAATAGCTTGTCACAGCCCTTTAAAGCGCTTAATTGAACCTCTAAGCACTGCCCTGCTGTACTTACACGTGCATAACCAATGTTAGCCATAATTAATCTCCATTCCGCTCATTAAATTCAAGGATGAGTGATAACGCTGTTATCAAAATTGTCAGTATAAGTTTTGTTGGTATTTTCATTGTTGTTAATCCGTTGTCTATCATTACTTTACTTATAACTAACAAGTGATTAGATATTGAATTAGCTGTGCGTAATGTGGCTTATCAGTTCGCACTTGTTCAAAACGATTAAAATATTGATGTCAGCTAATCAAACACGGAGGAAACATGCAGACAAATAGAATTACACGCGTTAAACGAGAAAAAATAATCGCCTTGAGAGATGCAAACCTGACCCAATTAGCGATTGCTACTGAAATTGGTTGTCATCGGAATACTGTCGGTAAAGTACTACGAGAAGAAAAGATGAAATAGCAGAAAAGCGCAAAAGTTCAAAAGTTCAAAAGTTCAATTGTCTGTAGCACAACCGACGAAAGCCCTGATATACCTTGGTGTTTTAAGGTTTTACCTAAACAATCCCCACTCTACCTTTCAATATATCTATAACTGTGTGGGTATTAATAAACCAAAGTTACAATGTAGCAATGTAGCACAAGCCCTAATCCATTGTTTATTAATAACTTTATTAGGAAATAATGTAACCTTTCATATTCCCCAGTGTTGCAGGACGTAACACTCTGCTTTAAAAGGATTTAATCATGACTCGACTACCAAATGGCTATGGATGCCATAAAAAAAACATTCAAATGATGACAATTGATGGACACTTGGTTGCCAAAATTGGCTTAACTAATAACAAGACAACATTAATCAGCTTATGCGATATCGAACTACTAAAAGAGCACAGCTTCTATGCACAAGAACGCAAAGATGGCCAATATGTTGCTAGAAGTAATAAAACTGGCGCTTATCTTCATCGGTTACTGATGAACCCAACTGAAGAGCAAGAGGTTGACCATGTTGATGCAAATCCATTGAACAATACCAGAGGTAATTTAAGACGCTGTACAAAGCGTCAAAATAACCTAGCAAAGAAAACCCCGTTACTTAAAGGCTTCAGTGGTATTCACCAAACCAAATGGGGCTGGTATAAAGTATTTGATAGTGATGGAGGAAAAGTCGGTAAGTATGACTCGGCATCAAAAGCAGCAAAGGCTCGAGATGAATTAATGCTTGAAGCTTATTTTCATAGTGAATCAGGAGAAGAACTGCATACTTACAGTTTTATCGAATGGAATTTTGAATGGCCTGAGCAAGCATGTGAATCTGACGATTATTTATTTGACGAAATTCAAGATGCTCAGTTTACGTCTTATCAAATATCGATAGAGAACAATTGGACTTGTTAATAGGTAATTATCAATAACAATAGATACAAGTAGCCTGCTCGGCTGTCTTCATACCGACTGTGCCGCCCACGCAAGTATTGATTATATTATTCTTTATAGCATAATGTGACTTCTATGCTGGTACAAAATAGTCCAAAGTGGTGGTACAAAGTTGAAATCTAACTTTGCTACAGCCCTTTAAATATGGCAGTTATCAAAACAAGACCCGAATCACAGGTTCGAGTCCCGTAGCGGCACCATATTAGGGTTTAATAACCCTCTAAGAAAACCCGTAAAGCCCATAACCAAAGGTTTTACGGGTTTTTTTATATCCTATAACATCCAATATAGCCTAATGACATCAAGTAAAAAAGCGGTATCGTAAGCGGTACTGGTTTCATTTACATAGTCTGGTACCGCTTTATGGCTAAAGTAACCCCTCTTTCTAGCACTGCTGTTAAACAAGCTCTATCTAATTCTAAAGTTAAAGAATCTCATGCTAATGGCAAAGTTCATAAATTACGTGATGGTGATGGATTACACCTAAGAATAAGACCCAATTCAATGTCTTGGGTCTTAGATTATGTGCAACCCTATACAAAAAAAAGAACAAGTATCAGCTTTGGTACCTATCCCGAAATATCCTTAGCTCAAGCAAGAAAACAACGCCAGAGGCTAAAGAACATAGAGACGATAGGAGTTCTCTTATTAGTTTAAGCCATTGTCACTTATAGCATCACCTTTATCTAAGTACTCTTTTTCGTAGGTATATTCTCGATATACTACCGTCTCAGGCGTATTATTTAACACGATTAAATTATGGCCTGTATGGATAAAGTACTGAGTATCTGTCCTAGCTATAAGTAACCCTTTATACTCATGATGTGGCGTTATAATTCTATAACACCCTAGATGTCGGTGCCCATTATTACACTGATGACTGTCAACAAAACTTGATAGAACTTCAGCTCCTTTATCAATACCTTTTTGATAAAAGAAGCGGGCACCAAACATTAGCGCTAACATCAATAACAAAACAAGAAATACAACAAGATAGCTGAGTTTTGCAGCCCCCATTAGTTTATTATCTTTAGCTTCAAGTTTTTCAATAGTTAAGTTGATAAAATCAAAGATACCTCTGTTTTTCTGCGGATTAGTATCGATTTTTTCCTTATCCTCAATCTTATTACTTTTGTTCTCTTTCAAGACACTTAGTACTGACTGGATAATAGCAAAAAGTCCACAAAGCAAACTCACAAGTAAAAGAGCCCAATACACCCAAGTAAATTTTTCATTAACGACTATAAAGAAATCTATCCAAAGAGGTTCGGAATCGATTACAGGCCTAGTTAATAAATTATGATTAACTCCAAACTCTGATAAATACCCAGTTTGAAAGATCCAAAAAAAAACTTGAAAAGGCACCAACAAAATAACTAAAGACAAAGCAGTGTTAGTGATTAAAAATTTTGCTAAAGGGTAAAGGGGACCAGAGTTTTTTCTAACTGTTATGAAAACATCATTAAGTAATGATGTTTTTTCAGCTTCACTCTTCTTTACTGTTTTATTATTCAAAGTAACTTCCTTATACTTCTTTTGGCTTTTTACTTACTAGCCTAATATTTAAATAGAAATAACAAATAGCATAGCTTTAATGATAACTGAATCTAATTCTGTAGCTATAACCGTACGAACTTAGCAAATACATGGCTTCTATAATATTGCATAAATTCTCAATCCCTAAAAGCCATCAGATTCTCTTCAAATAAGCTCATCCATACAAGTAATAATACTAATAAATAAGTAATAGAATTGGCTAAAAAGCACTAACAAAGTGAGTCAGTTATTTTTTGCGTCCGTTATGGTTTTACTTCCTTATTTTTAGTTATTTGTACTTTCGTGTGAATTAGGTCTGTTCGTTCATAAATTTTGTTAATAATGATGGACACATTTTCAAAGTCATGAAGTACAGAACTATATAAAGTTGTTGAGCCATGCGCGTAATTATTTCTTAGTTTTGGGATGTACTGACATAACACTTCTACAAAATTCCAGTTAAAATCAAACTCGGTATTTTGTAGTTCGGTTTCATCCCATTGATATTCTTTCAAGTCTTGCTCATCCATGGTTCTGTGAACCTTTTCTTGATAAGCGTATTCTTTAGCTTGTTCTGACTTATGTTGCCATAAAGGAAAATCTTCATTGAGAATTAATTGATGCTCAACGAGATACTGCATGCAGATACTAAGACCTCTGTTTACTGTTCGACCTTCTTCTTTAGCTTGTTTCTTTTTCTTTTTAAGGTATTTATTTAGATTTTTTTCACCGACAAATATTCGAATGGCAAGTTCTAATACAGTATATAACTGGTGATGGGCTACGTTATAAAAACGGAAAACATGAAAGGCGTATAAATATAAATTTCTGCAAGTATCATATTGAATAATGATTTCTTCTGGGACATGTGCCCCGAGTAAATAAGGGCCAATATCACGATGCCAGCGCTCTAGCTTACTGTCAAAAAAATGTGTACTTCTTATATCCGGCAACCCCATATTTTCAAGTGTACGTAACTCTTCAACAGGTAACTTGATTACATCCTGTTTTTCAGGGGTATCTTCTTGATTCACTTATGGTAACTCCACTTATAATAATGGCATTACGTTGCTACATATGTATGAACTTGTCAATTCGATTTAATAACATGGCAGGTAATCCGTCTTTAAAAACGCTTTGTGCATTTAAAGACTAAGATATATTTTACCATTCCTCTTTCATCATTTTTCATATACCCTGGAACGAATAAGGTATTAAATTAAAAGGATTTTCATGAACACTACGGGTATCTACGAGCAGCTAATTACCCAGTTAGTTGAACAAAACTTAGATAGAGAAACTTTCCATGTTGGTGAACGTTTATTAGAAGCGGGAGAAGCCGTAACATGGTTATCTCGTTTCTTAACCCGACTTATAGAAATAGCTATGGACTCAGTACCCAATGGCGACTCTAGAATTCATGATCAAATTAACTTAGCAAACACCATCGTTCAATGGCTTAGTACCCATATAAAAGATGAACAATTAATTAGTGAAAACTTAATAGATAGCCAAGGTAAAATTCTTACCGCGCTATTTGATAAAACTAACCCTATTGCTGCTGACTTACCCAAGTACGTTGAATCAATAATGCCGATAACAGGGCTAACGCAGAGTGAATTATTTTGTGGTAGTAACGTTGGTGTGTCGTTAGAGACTGAGATAAAAAGAGAGATCCAATCTTCTGATAAAATCTATTGGCTAGTGTCATTTATAAAGTGGACTGGTATTCGGATATTTAAAAAAGAGTTAGAGTCATTTACTCGCAGTGGTAAACAGCTAAAAATAATTACTACCTCATACATGGGCGCTACCGATGCAAAAGCCGTAGAGTTTTTAGCATCCTTACCCAACACCGAAGTAAAGCTTAGTTACAATACTAACCGTGAACGCCTGCACGCAAAGGCGTATTTATTCATGCGTAATACTGGCTTTCATACGGGTTATATCGGTTCCTCTAACTTATCTCATTCTGCGTTAACTAGTGGTTTAGAGTGGAATTTGAAAATTACATCACAAGAAATTCCACATATTATTGAAAAATCACTCAGTACCTTTGATACCTATTGGGAGTCACCTGATTTTGAACACTTTGATGGTGAAATTGAAAGCCGTGAGAAATTAAGCAATGCGTTACAAGAAGCCAGAGGCAGTTTTAATCCTACAACACCTAGTTTCTATTTTGATATCAAACCCCATTCTCATCAGCAAACAATATTAGAAAAGTTACAGGTTGAGCGAGAGCTACATAACCGCTATCGCAACTTGGTGGTGGCAGCAACAGGCACAGGGAAAACCATTATTTCTGCTTTTGATTTTTCACGTTTCTATCATTCAAATCCTGAAGCAAAGTTTTTGTTTATTGCCCACCGAGAGGAAATTCTAAAGCAAGCATTGGGTGCGTACCGTGGCGTATTAAAAAATAGTGATTTTGGTGAGTTGTGGGTGGGTAATAACAAACCTAGCAAGTATCAACACCTGTTCGCCTCAATACAAAGTTTAAACAATCAACTTGAAACCTCATCGTTAAGTGAAGATTACTTTGATTATATTGTTATTGATGAGGTTCATCATATTTCAGCGAGTAGCTACCGCGCTGTACTAAAGCACTTTAGCCCTCAAATATTATTGGGTTTAACGGCAACACCTGAACGACACGATGGTACTGACATTTTAAGTGACTTTTGTAATGTTATTGCAGCAGAAATCAGATTACCAGAAGCTATCAATCAACGTCACCTTTCACCCTTTCAATACTTTGGCATAGACGATAATACTGACTTAACTAAAATCCCATGGTCTAAAGGCCGTTATGATATTGCTGAATTGACAAACCTTTATACGCATAACGATCAACGAGTCTTACGCATTCTGCAAAGTCTCAGTGAAGTTGTTACTGATATACCGCAAATGCGAGCACTGGCGTTTTGCGTTAGTAAAGAGCATGCAAAGTTTATGGCACAGAAGTTCACGCTACATAATATTGCTTGTGGCGTATTAACCAGTGATAACAGTAAAGACCGTGAAATTATGCAACAACAACTAAGATCAAAACAGATAAATGTATTGTTTGTTGTTGATATATTCAATGAAGGTGTCGATATTCCAGAATTAGACACTTTGCTCTTTTTACGCCCTACCGAAAGTTTAACGATATTTCTTCAGCAATTAGGCCGTGGTCTGCGATTAACTAACGATAAAGAATGTTGCACTATTTTAGATTTTGTCGGGAATTCACGCCCTGAATATGACTTTTCTCATAAATTTAGAGCATTAGTAGGCAAAACCAATCAGGCAATAGCCAAAGAAGTTAAACAAGGCTTCCCTCACCTACCATTAGGTTGCCGCATTGAGTTACAAGAAAAAACTCAAGCGATGATTCTTAGAAATATTAGCCAAGCGACTTTAAATAAAAACAAGTTAATTAGCTTAATAATCAACTACCCTCATGCGACGAACTTACCGCTAACGCTGACTAATTTTTTACAGTTTCATCCTGACATTACCCTAGAAGATATTTACAAAATTAAAATTGGACCCTTTGGCGGCTGGTCAGTATTACTTGCCGCAAGCAAAAAGCAAAGCAGCGAAATAGCACCAGAGAATAAAGCGCTGTATGCGGCTTATTATCGCGCTATTAATAACCGATTACTCAATTGTTCATCAATATCTTATTTACGCTTTATTAAAGCACTTTGCGATAACAACTTCTCGATACCAGCTTTGAATGGTGATGACACAGATACAAACGCCCAAACCCACCAACTACAGAAGCACCAACATCAGTTTTCATTGATGTGCCATTATGATTTTTGGGATAAAACAGGTAAACAGCTTGGCTTTGAAAACGTAGCAAAAAGCTTATTAGCGCTGAGAAATACAACGCTCTTAGCAGAGTTAGTTGAAGTTATTACAGTGCTTATTGAGCGACTTGAAGTAAGAGAGTTTGCTATGCCAACGGTGGGTAATGCGGTAGTTGATTCATCACCACTTAACATGCATGTTCGTTACCCGAAAGAGCATATTTTAGTCGCCTTTGGTGATAGTACCTTTACTAAAAAGTCATCGAGTCGTGAAGGTGTGTTAAATATTGCTAACGCGAATACAGAACTATTGTTTGTGACATTGAATAAGTGTGAAAAGCAATTTTCAGCGACCACCATGTATCATGATTATGCCATTAGCCCGACCTTGTTTCATTGGCAAACGCAAAACAGCGCTAGACCCAATTCAGGCCGAGGTTTAGGTTATATAACGCAGCAAGAAACCAAGAAAACCTTCATCTTATTTGTACGAGAGCAAGGCAAAGATGAAAATGGTAGAACCATGGGGTTTGTCAATTTTGGTCCAGTAGACTTTGTTAAATATGAAGGCAGTCAGCCGATGAATATAACATGGAAACTTAAACATCCCATGCCAGCATATTTGTGGCATGAGACGGCTAAGTTGGCGGTTGGTTAGCTGTTTTACTCAATTACAGCATAGTTAACTAAGGGTGTCCCGATTGGTAATTACGATCAAAAATTGAGAGGGACGCCTGCTATTTTTATTTCTAGCTCTTATAGAACAAGATTTATTCAATACATAATTTTAAAAATATAATTCAGGATTTCTCATTTTCCTGATTAGTTCCCTATTATAATCTCCTAAGCCAGAAGCCTGTTCTCATTATATCTGCAACAGGTTTATTTTCGCCCAGCCAGCCCCACTAATAAAGCACCTAAACCGGCACCTAAAATTGCGGCACCAACCGCTTTAGAATCATTACTAGCTGCTGAATTTTTCCTGACTTGCGCAAAGACACGAACACCATTATGAGCCAAATTTTCAATAGTATTATTTAGGCGTTCTAATAGCTCAGCATATTCAATATCTAGCGCATCGGCTGCCATAAACATTTGATCGACAGAGAAAGTTGCTTTGCCACTCTCTAAGCGGCTATAACTTGCTTGTGACAATCCCATACGCCGTGAAAACTCACCTTGCTCGATATTTTGTTCCTGTCTCAAGCCTGATAAAACCACACCCAACACACCTGAAAACGTTGTTTGTTCTTGTGACATTAGAATACTCCTACAAATAAATATTGACTTTACAATCAATTAGATCAACTATATCGCAACCATTTAGGTTTAACGTAAAATGTTGCGATAACATTGAATATAAAGGATTAGTGAAAATGAATACGAAAATAGATATAAATATAGGTGATTTACTTTACCGTAGCAAGGGCTTTGTGCAGCATGTAGGGATTTATCTTGGCAATAACACCGTAATACATAACTCTCCCGATGGGGATATACAAGAAGTAAGTTTCGAATGCTTCGCTGAAAATAAAGATGTGAAAGTCGAAAAAGTCGAACTTGAAAGTATTTCAGTACTAACGAATCAGTTAGAGATCATGCGCTACAGCACAGAAAAATACTCAGTGATGAATAATAACTGCGAGCAGTTCGCACGGAAACTAATAGGAATGCGTCCAACCAGCCCCCAAGTAACAGCTGTTGTGGCAGGCGCTGTACTTGGTGCACTAGTTAGCGTGGTCGCAGAAAAAAGTCCATTATGGTCAATACTAATCGGCGGTACTTTAGCGTTAGCGATAGCAAACACTAATAAAAAATACGATGGAGTAATTTTATCTAGCAACTAAAAATATAAGGCTTAAATATCAATACGACGTACAGCACATTGTAATTTAAGCCTCAACTTAATTCTCTGCATGATTTCTTAGAAAATTTTCCACTCCAATCTGTCTTAACCGATCAATCCAGCGTCCTGCTGTTTCGCTTCCTACCTTAAAGTACTCTATTGCTGTTTCTTTTAAAATGCGATGTTCATTTTCAATCGTGGTTGGAAATAAGCCAGCATCATCGGTATTCACACACAAACTAATTGGATTTCTTCGTAAACCAAATCTATTAAACCGCGCACCTTTGACAAGTAGTTTCTCATCAACAGGATACCAGCGATATAATGGATGCTCCGAATAGCACTTGAATCTTCCGATATACACATTGGAGGTAGGACAAGCTTCAAGCACAATACCTTTGTCGCTATACCGTTCTATTAAATGGTCTTGTAGTGCCTCATAAAAGTCCAATTCAGCAGTATCAACAACTTCACTCAATTCATCGCTAATAAATGGCGGAGGGTTATCGCCTAAGTAGATGCTAATCACTTTATTTTTCTTTGCATACTTCAATCGTTTTTCAGTACACTTTCCGCACTGACATGAACTTAAAGGCGTTAAATCCTGCGGCTGTAAATATGCTTGCCACAGATTTTTAGCTTCTATCTTATCATCAAAGTGATTAACGTCAGGTAACCATGCTTTAGTTTCTGCTAGTTTACTTTTTTGTTGAGTTTCATACTGTATAGGGCAGTTTCTTCTAAGTAACCATGCCTGATATAACACATGGGGCTCATGCGGTTTGTCGTAAACATACGATGACCAATGGCTTATTTTTTGCTGTAAAATAGCTAGCATGCCATAAAACTCAGGGGCTTTTTTAACCAACTCAAGCCCATGATGGTAGCTCCAAACTAAATTATCGAGATGGCTCACCACATTGACATAAGCGCGCTGTTGTCGCGTTACCCATTGCTTTACATCAACACCTAAGGCTAATGCGTGTCCAATACGATCGCCCGCTTGGTAATCACAAAATTCAACGGTTTCATCAATGTTTCTAAGCCCTGTTAGCACATGACTAAAATCTTCACCAGCATGAATGCTTAAGTGCATTTTACGTTGATGCTGAAACATCTTTTCATCAGGATAAAACAGTCCTGCTCGTAATACTCTAATTGTTGGCGCAAAGACCTCAATCGGTAGATGGTTTTCATTACCAGCGACATCAATACCGCGCACCATCGCGGTTAAGTTTAACGTTTCGGTATCTTTTCGGCCCACATCAACATAATCATGCTGCTGTAATGAGGCAGACCCCAGCGTTCCTTGCAAGTCACGTAACCTTGGCAATAATTGTTCACGTTGGCGCTCAAACAATCGATTATGTTTGACGCGATCAATCTCTTTACCTTTGAGTGAACGACTAAAATGGAAGGTATATTGTTGTCGTCCTAGTTGATCATTAGCTATAAGGTTTTTTCCTAATCGAGCTAACGAGTGAGCGCTTATTTGTCCGTCTCCAATTTTAAACTCTCGCAGAGTTAGCGCGCTAGCATCAGTTAGTTGACTGTGTTTACTATAAGGCAATAATTGATTACTACCCTTTCTTGGCGAAAAAGAGAAATGTTCAATAAAACTGGTTAAGCCAACGCCTGAGCTAATCATCATGCTACGAAGAATATTATTAGCAGTGATATAAGCACTTAACGCATCGTGATATCTGCCGTTTTTACTACCCACTTCATTAGCATGATGGATAAATGCTGCGCTCGATAGTAGCCACTTTTGATTAGGATTATCATTACAGCAATGAATGGCGTGTGCTAATAATTTTTGTGCTGTAGTGTTTGCTTTTCGACCATGAATTAGCGCGGCGGCGCTTTCATCAGGTAATTGCCAAAATGCAGGACGCAACCAATTAACTGGAGCACAACAACATTGATCTTTTTTCTGATTAGATTTGGAAAATACCTCTCCAACCAAATAGTGAAATAATATTTTAACTAGAGGCGGTAAATCATTAATATCTAATTCACCACTGCAATATTTTGGAAACTCATTTAATTTTGGTGATGATGATAAGTCTTTAATTAAGCTTTTTTTACGTTGCAATGTAAATGAGAATTCTGCCAATGCAGGAACACAGTTACCATGGCCGCCAAGGTGGACATGATTATCAGCATATTCATTGCCATCAAATGACTTCGGCAATACTGCAAAACATTGTTTCGCTGCCAGCTTAATTACATGTTCAGCTCGAACTACCTGTTCGGTTAACTGCTGACTATAGCCAGCAGCTAACAGCCACACAGGATCAACTTTTGCAATGATTGCCGCCCAATGTTTTAGCTGATTCTGGTACGCGCTAAAATGACTTCCTTGCCATTGCAACAAACGTTTTTGCATTAGTGCCAGTGTCTTTATCACCGCTAAAGGATTACCTTCTTCTAACCCTTTGTCATGCTGCCAGATGATACGCGCCGAATTAGCATCATCAACGCGATGCATATCACTTTGATAAAACTGATTGTCAGCCAAAGCTAATTGATTAACCTGCCTAGCCACGACTTTTCGTTCAATTTTATGCACACCATTAAAGCAACGCATGTAAAAATCAAGCCACCGATCAGAGCGTATTTTAGTAATAGGCGCTAGCCATTCAAGATCAAGGCTTAGCATTTTTATTATGCTCACTAGCTAACTTTTCAAACTTCGTCCAAAGTGACATATAAGTTCTAGAGCCAGTGCCGCCCTCTTTAAAGAGCTCATTTGCACTCAAGCCGGTTAACTTATGGCTGCGGCTATTAATGTCATTATGCATGCCACCCAATACCATAACGTCATTTATATTGATAACACTTTCAGCAGTTAAACCACCGAGTATTATTTTTCGATCACTGTTTGACACTAATTTTGGATCTGTTTTTTCTATCTGAACTTTACTACCCTTCTTTCCTATCGAGAGAAAATCCCCATTCAACTCGCTATCATCTAACAATGTAAAAATTGGATGATGACTAATCGCTTGCAATAGTTTAGCTTTTCTTAACTCATCAAGTTTTAAGCCGTCTCTAATTTCGGAAAAAACAGTACCTCTAGATACAACATCTTTAAACTCAAAGTATTCGCCTAAGTTAATTTTAATCGAGTTATCAGCCCGTTTCAATACGTTAAAATCTCGTATAGTATTGACGTTTGGTGTGAATGCTACATTATTAAAAACAGCTTTTTTCGGCTTTAAAAAAGAGGAAAATGCGTTCATGACTATATACTTAAAACGAAGAGAAAGATCAGCCAATGTATCATCCTTAATAGCATTTTTATTCTCTAGTAATAAATTCATCTGACTAAATATTTTATTAAACGCTGCATAAATTAGGGGTATTATCTCATCAGGACTGTAGTCCGTCGTTGATAAATACTTATCTTCCCACACCTCAACTTTACTTACTAATCGCGTTATAAATTCGACGTTATAAATGTCATCATCTATTTCTTCAGGTTCATCATCACTATGTGAAAAAGCCGTTTTTGTGGGAAATAATGCATAAATAGTATGAAATGGCGCCTTACTAAAAATATCTTCAAAAAGCCCCTGCCAATAATTCGCTTTATTTTCTAAATGCTGCGTATTATTAATCAGCGAACTTGCCAATAACTCAAAAGCTCGGCTAAAGAAGATTAAGTTATATGCTTGATTGGTTTCTGAATAATAATTATTAAAGGTATAGATATTAAGAAACAATAAAACATCATTATCTTCTTTGTAGTCTTTAAATATTTGAGTGCGTATATAACTAGATGCTTGGACGTTTTCCACCACAGGCAAACTGGAGAGTATTTTTCGATCGGCCATATGCTTTAGCGCACTTGATGTTAACAAGGTCGCGCCCTCTGAAAAGATTTTATGAAGAGGGCTAAAAAATTCTTTTTGTTGCAATTCAGGCAGGTTGACCTTGACTTGCTCCATAGGATTAAATGCTAACAACCTACGCAAGGCTATCGCACAACCATCTTGTTGCGATACCATAAGTTGCTGAACACTTGTTGCAAGCGCATAAATATTACCACTGTGTTTAAATTCTCCCCACGTTTTAAATCTTTTCCACATCAATTGTTTATGCTCGGGGGAGCGTTCAATTAAATCAAACGGTGTAATGTCTCGTATTAGTTGTGACATCTCACGAGCGGTTTCGGGATAAGGCCAATAATCACTATGTTCTTCACCATTGACAGGTCCAAAAAAGTAAGCATTTACCTTTTCTATGTAAGAGGGGTAATCGATTGAATTAGCTCCTTGCTGAATTATACGCAATCTAGGTACCAATCGTTTAATCTGGTCTAAATTAACTCGGTTATGATATGGTAATACCTTCGTTAAATAGGCTTTAGTTAATTCGACCGCTTGATCCTCAGACAGCATAGGGCTGTCTAACTGTTTACTTTGGCTATCACCATTTTTAAATCTATGAGTGATGATCGGCTCATATAGCTCTAAATCTCCTGTAATTACAGGAATAATTAAATGACTGGCTAACATTCGTCGAACAACATCAAGAATATCATGCGACCTCTCAAGCGCCATATCAATGTCATCAATAGGCAATACTATCGATGTAACGCCCAAAAGATTAATACAGCAACGTAAAAATGTTTCAAATAGTTGAATGACCTGAATACCACTGCGATATTTAATCACGCGATCTAAGCCACTAATACCCTCGCCTAAGTTTTCTTGTTTACCCAATGCTTGACACACATTCTTAAGTGCTTGATAAAAACCATCCGAGTGACTATTATCACGGCATTTTTCATCAATATGATTTTCAACTTCATTATATAAATGAGCAATCACAACATTGGTAAAATTGTCATGATTAACAAGAAGTGTTGGATCTATTGATTTACAGAAATGTAGCTTTAGTTTGGTCTGTTTTTTTTCAGATGAGTTATCCCAGAAACCTTCGATATTTTGTAGAAAAACAGTCTTACCGGTACCGCGAGCACCACCGATAAAAATAGCATCATGAATAATGGTTGAGTCGCCAGTTTTACGTTCATCTTCGCGTTTTTTAGCTTGTTGTGCGGTTCTTGATAAAAAACGAGTAAATTCATTTACCGCTTCTTTTTGCCATATTTCATTGCCTGATATATGGCTCTCAAAATCGACTTTATTTAAATCAAGCAAAATCGTGTTGTCGTGTGTTCCGTTACTCATTGGTATTTCCTATTTTTTAAGACTTTTTATCCACGAAAATGTAGCATCGTTGGTTGATAGATAATCACCGACAATATCGGCTTGGCGTTCATGAAGCTGAGCTTCAATTAGTCGTGTAAACTTTGATGTAAGTTCATCAAGCTTTAAATTTGAGGAAGTATTATTTTGTCCATCTAGCTGATTAACTTCCCATTCAAGTGAATCTAACAAGAAGTAATATGTATCATTTCTAGCCCAAGCGCGTGTATAACCATGTTGTTTATTTGAAAGATAACACCCTAAATAAATAAGTACGCTCCCCCCTGCTAAAAGTACGACCATATCCGTAGTTTCATAGGTTATTAATACGAATATGTATAAAATAAGTACTGCGCCGTTAAACTTAAATAACTTATCTTCTATGGTTTTTTTATTATCATCAGCTTGAATAAATATTCTTTCTTTTACACTCCAAATCAAACCAATAACAATAATTCCAATAACTACTGATGAAATAGCCATAAAATAGTCATACTTTATTTGTAAACTCACTCCAGTTAGCTCTATACCTACCGCTAGAAGTAGTGTGACTAAAAATTGAAAACCATGAAAACTACCTATTCGGCGAGTAATAAGATGAACAGGCTTGAATTTATTCTGTTGTTTATGAAAAATATTCTTTAATTCAATTATTTTATTTTTTAAAATTTCTTTTGTCATATTATCTCTAGTTATTAAATTATTTATAGGTTGATGTTAGAAACCTAAACCTTCTTCATTTTCTCAATTTTTGTATTTCTTTCGATCGCTTTCTTGGTATCATCAACGCCTTAAAAAATAATCCCTTGACGAGTTATCTGAAATTAAATTTGGTTAATGTAAGAAGCGTTGTAATCAAGTATTGTACTGATAAATCAAACATAACCTATTACACACCATTACATTCAAATACGCTGAGGTTTAAGTAAATTACGATACTCACCATTCCCTCAACTGCTGCATTTCCTTCAATCGTCCACGTTGCATAACCAACGCTTCAAACAAATCATCAATTGATGAGTTATCTGAATTTAACCCCGGCAGGGCAATATTTGCTTCAGCGAAAAATCGTTGTTGTTCATTGCTCTTTATTAGTGAGGCTGAAGGCTCGTTCCTAAAGCCCGTTGAGGACTCTAACGCTGATTGAACTGCTCTTCGAAGTGAGGTTGAATCATCATCAAGCCAAGCCGTTTTCCACCAGTGCTGAATTCTTTCTTTTGCCCGTTTCAGTTTATGCTCTGTTGGTAATCTATCGCTTTTCTGATTATTCACTGTGCTGTCAGTTGGTAGTAAATTCCATAAATCATTATTAGGCCAACGAGCAAAAGGCATGCTGTGATCGATATCGTATTGTTTCTTTAATGACTTGGCTGTCCATACACACTGTATCTGTTCACTTTTAGGTAATGAAGTCTGTAACTGTTCAAAACGTTTACGCACCTCGGTTGTGGTACGTTTAGGCTCTTCCCAATTTAAGGCTTGGACTAATTTGTATTGTTTTTCTGGAGATGTATAGTCAGCATTACCTGAATAACTCGCCATGGTCTTTACCCACTCGCTTACTAATACAGGTTCAATCCAACAGGCATAACGATTAAACGCTAACCATGTTGATTCTGGCAATGAGAACTCGCCCCACTGTTCTAGGGTTTGTAAATCAAGAAATATACTGTCTTTAGCTATTACTGTTTTGTTAGCTACTTCAAAGACGGTGTTGTCGCTGTTTGGCATTTTTATAAAGCGACATGGCATGGTTTTAATATTACTCACGGCTGCCGATATTGTTTTATGTAGTGCTATAGCATCATCACCCGTAAAGAGGTTACCAATACGATAGTCTGAAGCTTGGAGGTGGGTTAACTTGTGCCAACCATTAGCTTTCATAAAGCCCATATTCGGCTCATCACCAGGTCTTTGATATATGTTATGTTTATCAATTAAGTCTTTATATTGGTGACACCAATACAGCGCCACTAAGCCAACGGGTAATATAACTCTGTCGCCAAAAGGTGATGGCTCTCTGCGAAGCACTGCACCGGAATGTCCATCGGCTATACGCAGTAATACTCGAAGTAAGGCAAGTTTATGGGTTGCTGATTTTCCATCATTTATCGCCACATGACGGATAAATGGAAAGGCACCCGTGCCATCGTCTGGCATTTGTAATACCACGGTTTGCCACGAAACATGAGCTCTACCGAGTTTATCATCTTCTTTTTCGGTTTCTAATTTGGTGAATAGGCCAACATCAGTAGCAAGTTGTTTAAGCTCGTCTGCACACACAGTATGCATTTTACGTTCTTTACTTTCTTGCTCTGCTTGCTCACTACCTGAGGAATGCCGAAGCGAAATAACCAGTTTTCCGCCGGGTTTAAGAAGATTAGCTAGTTTTCGAATTGAACGAGCTCGGTCACTTACCGGGATATGCATCCAAACGGCGCTTAACAGGATTAAGTCAAAACTAATTTCTTGTTTGGTGATTGTGTTTAATGCGGGTAATGAATCAGTAAGCCATTTAACGTTAAGACCACTCGTTTGATGTGCGCCAATCTCTGCAAGTATGTTTGCAGGCTCTACCGCAAATATTTGCGTGTTGTTATCATCGCCATGTTCTTTGGCTGCTAACTCAGCAAGGTGTTTTGAGTCTCGTCCTGAGCCTGCACCTAAATCTAGAATACGTGCATTGGGGTTATTTATAATACTTGGCAGGAATTGTGACCAGCTTTGATGTACCTCATCAAATGTTTTTGACAGGTATTGCTGGGCTAGTTCATTAGCATTTTCATTATAAAATTTAGCTGGCAAGCGCGTGTTCCTTTCGCGTAGGTATTTCTATAGTTCCATTCTGACACGAAGACAATCTACTATTTGTTATTCTATGTCAATAAACTTTGATATAAACCTATATAAATCAAAGTTTAAACTATAGTTCTGAAGCCAGAAGTTATTATGGGTGGCCTGATAACTGTAAGTTTAGTGGACACATATTCAATTCCTTATCTCCTTATTTTATTAAGAAATATAAGTTTTAAGCCAATAAAAAACCCACTACTCTTTTTTACATAAAAGTAGTGGGTTTGTTTCTTTAAAGGTAGTTACCAAAGTGTGGTTAACTAGAATTTATACTAAGTAAGTTACTCAGCTCAATTCACCTATCAATGCGTTATTCTTAGACCTTATTGACAACTTGCGCTATCAAATTCGACCAGCATTGTGGCACCAGTAGCACCACCACTTACCTTCAAGTATGACCAATAGTTACTGCCTGCAGCCACAGACATACAGGTAGTG
>Ga0209396_1002075_pt1 | contig 21411 bp, 15 predicted proteins | sample GOMGulsemesocosm_6_FD_184638 | JGI IMG/M metagenome (GOLD analysis project Ga0209396, IMG submission 184638) | Methane-oxidizing microbial communities from mesocosms in the Gulf of Mexico - GOM8C Gulf of Mexico (SPAdes) (version 2) | ecosystem: Environmental > Aquatic > Marine > Cold seeps...
TAATACTTCACTTACACCAGAGAAAACGCTAGGTGAAGACCTCACTCTGACTTGGTACCAAAATATTGCGGGTAATCCCAATACATTGTTAACCTATCATGGCGTTATTACTCATATACAAGAAGTGGAATATGACGGTGAAACCAATAGTCAGTACCTGTTAACCCTTAATCCATGGCTGTGGCTGTTAAAGTTTAATAAAACTAATCGAATTTTTGCCGACCAAACTGCAAAAGCTATTTTGACAACCCTTTTTGATGATGCGGGTTTCAAAGGTAAATATAAATTTGGTGCAATGCCAACCACTCAAAAAGAGTATCGTTGCCAATATGACGAAACGGATCTAGCGTTTGCACTGCGCATCATGTCTGAAGACGGTATCATATTTTATTTTGAACAAACTGAAACCGACCATATACTACATTTACAAAATGCTACGACTTCGTTAACAAAAAATAGCCAAGCCAAGTTTGATCATTATCAAAGTAAATCAGGTAATCAACAATTATTAAGCAGCTGGCAGCCTAAACACCAGTTAGTGTCGCAGGGGCTTGATGGTTATGAATACACTTATAGCACCGCTAAAGTTGCTACTGAGAGTCTAAAAAAAACCAACAAAGCCGTGACGCTGTATAAAAATAAACACTTTCAAGTTGCTGGTGAAATTGACGGTATAAGTAAAGCGCAAGAATCAAGCTCTCAAACCATCGTTGCCACTACCGACGCTAACACTGTACTCATTGGCCAGACGATGACATTAGCGAGTCACCCCAATAATAACTATGCAGATGATTACAATGTTGTTTCAGTAAAACATCAATTTGACTTTAATAGCCAAGGTTCAGCTAATGTTTATCAGTGCCAATTTGAATGTAAGCTATTAGCAATACCATTACATATGCCACTATTGCCTAAACCCTTGCCTAAAGGCCCCGCCAATGCCGTGGTGGTGACTGATGCAGGAGAAACAACTGAAGCGGGTAGTATTAGTCAAGACAAGCTAGGGCGTGTCGCCGTACACTTTTTCTGGGATACCGAAGAAGAAAAGTCAGTCAGTTGTTATTTAAGAGTGATGCAACAAACAGCGGGAAGTATTGCCCAACATCAATTTATCCCTCGTGTTAACGAAGAAGTGATTGTTGATTATATTAACGGTGATATCGATAAACCTATCATTATTGGTAGTGTTTATAATAATAAAAATACTGCGGTGTATGGTGAGAAAGATACCACTAAAAGTGCAATAAAAACCGGTTTAACAGAAGAAACAAGTCATCAAATTTGTTTTGATGATAAAAAAGACAATGAAAAACTAACCATCACCGTAGGTAAAGACTTTGATTTATTAGTCGCTAATGACTCACTGACGACAATCACTGCTAATGACACTCTTAATATCACTAAAAGCCAAACTACAACAATTGAAGAGTCTCAAACGGTAACTATCAAAGAAGATCATACCCTTAAAGCGAAAAATATCACCTTAGAAGCTGATACTAAATTAACTTTAAAAGTGGGTAGTAATCAAATCGTTATCGACTCATCAGGAATTGAAATAAAGGGCGATGAAATCAAGATCACCTCAAGCAAAGACACAAAAATTTCAGCAATGAATTTAAAAACTTCCAGTAATGCCGAAACCAGTATCAGTGCCACTAGTAACTTGGCACTTAAAGCTACTGCACAAGCGTCTTTAGAAGGGACCGCTGGCGTCACTGTTAAATCAACAGCCATGGCCAAGATGGAAGGTACAGCAGGAGCAGAAGTGAGTTCAACGGCAATGACCAAAGTGAGTGGTGTGGCAATGACAGAAATATCGGGGGCTTTAGTTAAAATTAACTAATGCATACTATGGACGTGATCACCCAAAATATTATTGAACAAGTTAGTACTAAAACCATTAAAAACGTAATGACCTGTTATCCTCTTTCAGAAGAAGCTGAGCCGCTGTTAACCCCAGAACTTAGCATTCAAGACGCAGTAACATTATTAACTGAAAAAGCCTCAGAGAGAGATGCTATTCAGTTAATCGCCCATGCATTGCCTATCATGAAATCTATTCGCTGGGGACACTCGGTACTGTTAACTAAACAATGGACAAAAGAAGAGCAACAGATACTTGATACTGTAGACGCTTGGTTGACTTCTCCCAATGAAACTTTACGTATACGCTGTAAACAATTAGCTGAACGTGTAGGGTTAGAAAAATCACCAGCATGGTTGGGTTATGCGATTTTTTGGTCAGGAACAGGTTCAATAGTAGATCCTGATTTACCGGTAGTTATGCCACCAGATAATATGGTTGGCCATGCGGTAAATGCAGCGATATTAATCTATTTAACTTGTTAATAAATTAGTGACATAGAATATCACAGCAAAATAAAGGCAATATGACAGGAATTATTGGGCTACTGCTCTATAGTTGATACACAGTGAAAATAACACAAATCAAGGTAAAAGGATGACGGATCTCGAACACTTTATCAATATTGGTTTAGCCATATCTTCAGAAAAAAAACACCAAGTATTGTTGGAAAAAATACTGAAGAGCGCCAAAGAGCTTACTAATGCTGATGGTGGAACAATTTATTCTATTTCAGCTGACAACGAATTAGTATTCGATACTATTTTAAATGATTCGTTAGGCATACATCTTGGTGGTACAAGTAACCGTGCAATTGAATACCCGGCAATTCCTATTCATGTCTATGGAGAAATAAATCGTAAAGCATTGGTAGCTATTGCTGCTGCAACAGGTGAAACAATTAATATCAGTGATGTTTATAACACCACTGAGTACGATTTAACTAAAGCAAAAGCAATGGATTTACAAAGTGGCTACCATACCCAATCGGTATTAACGATCCCTTTAAAAGACCATAACAATGATTTAATCGGCGTTTTGCAATTAATTAATGCCCAAGACGTCACTGATAATATCATTGTTTTCTCTCAAGAATTACAGCGCTTAATTGAGTCATTAGCTTCACTTGCCGCCATTATCTTAACCAATAAAAAGTTGATAGATGATATGGAGGAGCTATTTGGCTCATTCTCCAAACTGATAGCTATCGCCATAGATCGAAAATCTCCGTATACCGGTGGGCATTGTCGTCGAGTTCCCGAGATTACAATGTTGTTAGCTAATGCTTGTAATGAAGTGACTGAAGGCGCATTAGCCGACTTTAGTATGGATGACGAAGATTTACATCAATTAAGTGTCGCTGCCTGGCTACACGACTGTGGCAAGATTGCCACACCTGAAAGCGTGATGGACAAATCCACTAAGCTGGAAACAATATTTGATCGGGTTGAGTTGGTCAAAGCGCGTTTTGAAATTGTTGCTCGTGATATTTATTTTTCATCCAAACTCTCTGCAAATGAGAAAGTTAAAAAGATTAAACAATTAGAAAGTGATCGTGATTTTATTTGTCATGCGAACATCGGTGGCGAGTTCTTTAGCAATGAAAGCGTCGACAGAGTACGTGACATAGCTAAAAACTACCACTTAACTATTGCTGGTCAAACTCAATCGGTATTATCAGATAATGAGGTCTTAAACCTGGTCACACAGCGTGGCACATTAACAAACGATGAACGGCGCATCATTAACGGTCACATGGATGTTACGGTCGAAATGCTTGAGGCTTTGCCATTCCCTAAACACCTTAAAAATGTACCTGAGTATGCCTGTGGTCATCATGAAAAAATGGATGGTACTGGCTATCCTAAAGGCTTGAAGCGTGACGAAATGTCAGTTCCTGCTCGAATGATGGCAATCGCCGATATATTTGAGGCATTGACCGCGAATGATCGTCCTTATAAAAAGGCTAAAACGATTTCAGAGAGTTTAAATATCATGGTCAATATGAAAAAATTTGATCATATCGATCCTGATTTATTTGATGTTTTTGTCAAAGAAAAAGTCTATCTAGCATTTGCTCAGCGCTTTTTAGATAAAGAGCAAATTGACATTGTTGAGTTTGAATTACACGAGAAAGTAACGGGGTAATGGTTTAACCAATATTAATGACCAGTTAAACCATTTTATTTACAGAAATTTACCCTTTAATCGCTGGCCTATTTCTAGCAGAAAAAATGTTGATTATTTCTCTTCTAGTGTAGTAACGCCTTTCCAGTCTTCTGGTAATAAATCTATATTATCAAGATTATATTGGCATGCCGCTAACAATCTAATCACTGATTTATCCGCTTCTACTGAGGATTGGCAACGGATTAGTTTTTCTATTGCACGGGTAAAGTCTTTCTGCAAATAATCTTGAAATGCCAATTCATAGTTTTGATAAAACTCATCAGGTTTACTTAAATCTATAGGATTGTCATATTCATAAAGTAACTCATAAATTTGCACCCCTTTAAGTTTGCCTTTAACGGCAACAATATCAAGCAGACGACATTTAAAGTTGTCTTTAACTAAATGGTAGGTATCTTCACTGATGACTATTTCAGTGCCATAAAGTTTATTAATCCCTTCTAATCGAGCAGCTAAGTTGACTGAATCACCAATGACGCTGTAATTAATACGAACACTTGACCCAACATTACCGACAATCGTACGGCCAGTGTGGAGCCCTATACGGGTATGCAACTCTGGTTTACGGTCTGCTTGCCAACGTTTATTTAATTCATGGTTACGCTGTTGACAGAGTAACGCTGCTTTACAAGCATCATATGGGCTACGTTGATGAGGTATAGGGGCTCCCCAAAAAGCCATAATGGCATCACCAATATATTTATCAATGGTGCCATTTTGATCAACAATAATTAAGCTTAACTCTTCTAAGTACTCTGATAAGTGAACCATCAAATCTTGAGGATGCATAATTTCAGCGATAGAGGTAAAGCCAACAATATCAGAGAATAGTAGCGTCAGTTCGGTTTCTTGTCCGCCAATTTTAGCTTCTTCACCAAGGTCAATGAGTTGTTTTACTAAGGTTTCAGGCACATATTTTCGAAATGACTGTAATCCAGTTGTGGCTGAAATGATGGCATTACTCATCGAATCAATTTCAGTGATTTTTGTCTCAACTTTTTTTACTTCATCAAGATCAAAGTTACTGAATTTCTCTGTCTCTAAAGTCAGCGCTCTAATAGGATGAGTGATCCGTTTCGAGAAAAGCAAAATAATAAACAAGGATAAAACAAAGATGCCGCCAAAAATAAGCAGGGTTTGAAAGAGTACCTGATTTACTGAGCCTAGTACTGCTTGTTCAGGCATAACAACAAATACTTGCCATTGACTTGGAAAAGACTTCGGGAATTGAGCAACATTTATAATATATTTTTTATCGTTTGTTGTTGAAACAAAACGGGTTTCTTTAGTTTGACGGAAATGATCATATGCATCGCGTAGCCATTTTTGTGGTAGCTCATAGACGAGGGCAATACGCCTTAAACCGCTATCAGGTAATAAAGTGGTAATAAGGTTCGTATCTGGAAAGGCAATAATTTCATGATTAGAGTTAGTAATAAAAACATGGCCTTGTTTTTCTAATTCAAGTTCAGAAAGAAAAACCGATAAACTTTTTAAAGGAATGTTGACGCCAACGACACCTGCTTTGTTATTATCTTTATCAAAAAGCGGGTAGGTTGCTGAAATTCCAGGGGTTTGAGCAGTGGTGAATAAATAAACATCCGTCCAATAGGTTTTTTTCTCATCAGCGGTATTGACATACCAAGGTCTAATACGAGGATCGAAAGTAGGAGATTTTTCTGTTTCATCAATGATCACATAATTATCATCACGATAAAGCCATTTTTCGTTGGCAATAGGAATGCTTCTATCAATATAGCGAGTGGCAGCTTTTGGCTCCCTTCGCACTTGCACATAACTGCCTTGTTCATCGGCAATAAATACTGATTGAACTTGAGGCAATACTTGCATTTGTTGCCACATGTACCGCCAAAGTGTTTGATGGGAGTTCATAATAGCGGTTTTAGGGGTTAATTGACTGACAACCTTTGCTTGCAAGGCAGGATCATTTAAATAGCTGGTAGTGCGGTTGATCACTTTGTCAGTGATGTGTTTTGAACTATTGTTTGAATACTCTAAAACTATTTGTGTGGTACCAAAATAAAAGCTTGTTGCTGCAGCTCCACCCGTAATGATTACTAGAAAAGAGAAATACCTTAAAATGGTAAGATAAAGAGAGCTCTTTTTTGACATGTTATTTTGACCTAATCTTTAATTGGCGAAGTGTGGTTCGGCAGTAAAATGAAAATAATACCGCAAACAATAATAAATAAACCAAAATATGAAATCGCAATTTGACTTTGTTCTGTTTGCGAGAGCATAAAGCCAATCGCTAGTGGCCCAATCGTATGTCCACCTCTTTCAAGAAAAGTATAAGTCGCTGTTGTTGATTTCACGCCATGCTTTATGGCGATCGGTGTTTTATTAATATGGGTGATCACTGGCGATGTTAATAAACCATTTGAGATGCCTGCCAATATTATACTGACAATGATTAATACATTGAATAACCATGAAATTTGTTTACTTTGGATAAGCTGATCTAGCTGATAGGAAATAGAGTATAAATCGACAATGAAATTAGTTTGGGTACCAACCGAGTGCGCACCTGCACCTAATAAGCCGAGGAATAAAATACTACCCCCACCAATCAAAGCACTGATGAACAAAATAGAGCGTGAAATATCCCATAAATCGACCCATTTGGACGCATAATGCGTAGCAATAATAGAGGCGATATAATAAAGCATTAACGCTTGACCAATTTCACTAGCAGTAAAATTATTATTGATTAACATCAATGGCGTGGCAAACATGATGACACCAGTAATGGCCATTTTTCCGGGTATCGCAATGAGACTAAGTGACTTAATAAATTCAGTATCTCTTAGTGCATGTAAAATGTTGGTGAACATGGTTGAAAAAGTAACCTGAGTGGTTTTTTGAGTGGAGCTTTTAGTTGTATCTTCTGTGATATCAATAATTAGAAACCACATATATATCATCGCTAATGTACTGATTGATGAACCAATAATGAAAACTGTTTTAAAGTCGGTAAATGAAAATACTAATGCACCAATGGCGGTCCCCGATATTAATCCGGCATTTCTTCCGATAACTTTGACTGCCGCGCCTTGAGTACGCTGGTTCTTTGGTGTCACCACTAATAAGTATGATTGTAGTCCTATTAAGAAAAAACCCTGACCCGCACCTGAAATGGCTCTTGCTATCACTATTGACCAATAACTATCGAAGAAAATAATCATCATCAAACCCATTAATTCTAAAAATGCGCCACCAAGCATCAAAGTTTTTAATGACCCTTTCTCGGCAAATTGTCCGGCAGGAATAAGCACCAAAGCAAATGCTGCATAATATAGGGTAAAGGGTAATGAGCTACTGGCGAGAATGTTCGTTTGCGCCATGGATAATTCACTGACTAAGGTCGGCAAAAATGACACCGACAAGGCATGAACAAAAACAATTAAAAAGTATGCAGATTTTATGATCTGTAAATTATTAAAAAGTTTGCTAGTAATGCTTTGTTCTTGCTTCTTAAGTAATGAGGATACACTGGTACTGGCATTGATAAAAATCAAAGAAATAAGCCCACACGCGACAATTAAAGTAATAAATTCATTGGCACTGGCTAAAATCGCTTTTTTAACGATGTCGACAGGTATTGACACTGATACGTAGAGTTCTTGGTTTTGTAATTGCTTTGCAAGGTTTGACAGTTTAATGGTGTATTCAAACGCATCATCTTGTGCATAATTTTGCACACCTATTTTCTCTATATCTGTGTGATACTTCCAAATGCCATTTTGAATTAACGCGATTTCCCTAATGTCAGGGTTATTCGATTTATAAGCAAGGAAGGTTGTTTCAATTCCTGAAATATCATCAATGTCGATGTTCAATGCTAAAACTGAGTTGAGTCTAGCAACCATTGAATCAGTTAATGCTTTTGCTTTAGCTTGAGCCCCTTGCTCGTATATTTGAAAAACCGTGGTAACGATAATCGTTGAAATAAAAATAAAACAAAAAGAGTAACTTATTTTTAAAATTTTACCTTTGTTTTTAAAGTTAAAATACTCAAGCAAAATCACAAATAAAGCAAAGCCAAAAATGGTCATAACTAACATTTTAAAAACGTAATCATATAGCTCGCTTGATTGAGCAAGCATGGTGTGTTTATTGGCTGAAATCTCCAGCAGACCGGCATTACCAAAAACACTGTGCAGGGGCATCGCTATTTTGATGTTATTAGCAGATTCAAAAATATTATATTCTTTATTCGTTAATTTAACTTCACTAGCAGCATAATTTTCATTAGCACTATCGGTTACATTAAGGTCTTTACTGGAAAATATAATGTTATTTTTGGCATCAGTAATGGTGATGTTGTCTATGCTTTGATCTGAAGAAAGAAGCGTACTAGAAATTTGTTTAAAGGCACTATATTGGCTTATGGGTTGCCCAGCTTGTAAAAATGATTCTACAGAGTTTTTAACAATTTCACCTTGAGTGGCAAGCTTCGAGGTTTGAAACATTGTACTCTGCTTTGTTGATTCCCATAAACCAACATAAGACAAAAGTAAGAGCGTCAACGAGGAAACAAAAATAGTGGGTAAACTTATTTTCAGATTGTTAAGAAATTTTAATGCAAATTTAATCATTGTAAGTCTTTACCAAACGTTCTGGCTGGTTGGCCTTGATAATTATAGATAAATGAAGCGCTTTCAAAAAAATCAAAAGGGATCTTAAGGCCTATTTTTCTGGCAATTTTAAAGTTTATTGCAATATCGGGTGGCGAAACAATACCGACAGTTAAATCACTGACCTTCACTTCTTTCTTTAATACTTTCACCGCGTACATACTTGCCAATAAGGCATTGTTTCGTCTATCAATACCAATGCCTAATACCGCACTATCATCACCCGGTTTAACAATGTTAGGAATTGAGCCTATCACCGGGATATTTTGTGAATATTGGTTGATGGTAGATATCTCAGAAAAAGCGGCAGTACTGCTGGTTAGCCAAAACAGGCTATTGTCGAGATTCTCATCAGAATATCGTAACTGTTGCATAGCTGCTGGTAATGCATGTTGTAATTCTTCTTTGGCTGTTTCTCGTGAACTGACTTGAATATCAATTACTTCTATACCAATTTCTTCAAATCTTTCTTTGATTGGTCGTACTTCAGTTTGCATGACGGCTTGATGTTGGACGTTATATATCAAGCCAATGGCTTTCAAATTTGGCTTTAGGGTTTTCAAATAATTTATTTGAATATCAATTGGAATATTTAATGTTGTATAAGCAATGTTACTGCCACTTGGCGAAGTATAATTATCAGCAAAGCCTAATAAAACAGGGTCTTTATTAATTGAAGTAATAACAGGTATTGATTCACCTTTGAAATGGTGGCTGACTAAAGAAGCCGTTTCTGAACCAAGTGAAAAAATAAGGTCTATGTTTTCTTGTTTTGCTTTAGCTAAAATTTCTAAACCAAGAGAATTCTGCTTTTGAAAGTTAAATACAGAAATGTTCGCTGCTATTTGATCGCGTTTCATCGTCTCTAAAAACTTATTTAACGCCAAAGAATAACTGTTAGATTTTTTGGGTAAAATAACAAAGATGTTTTTATTAATTTGCGATGGCTGCAATTGTTTAGGGGAAAATTCGAGTGATAAAAGCTCCTCATCAGAATAAGAAACATTCCATTCATTGAGAACATTATCTGATAAGCTTATCCAATCTAAGGTGGAAGTATTTGCCGATAAATTTTTACTCCAAAGTAAAACAAAAAGAAGAAATAATTTTAGTAGCGGTATTAAACTTTGGATATTCATTATCCTCCTATAAGTACGGTTGGCATGCCTAATATTACTGTACCGCCATGTGCACAGGTATCGCCCATTCTCACAGCGGGTTTATTGGTTATTAGTACAGTTGCACTGCCTTTTACTGTGGTATCAGGAGGGCCAACACAGGTAACCATATCCCCCATTACTGATGCGGGCAAACTGCCTATTAGTACGGTCGGAGCACCAGGTCCAACAATGGGGCCGCCAACATGTGGTACGGGTCCTGTTGTCATTGGACAAACGTGCATGTCGGTCATTCTACTTGCTAACATTTTACGCTCCCCATTAGATTAATCAATGATAGTACTTCATAAATGAATATTGTCAATTCGTCTTCGGCGATATATATCCATGACACTTCAAAATTCGAGCTGAATCTGCATTTTGAAGTAACATAGGTATAAGTGTTAGTATTTGATACTCATAAGCTAAATTTTATTGCCTTGTTTGTTATGGAAATTGAAGATACATGAATATTGATAAAGAACTTATTCGTTTACTGTCACGATTAGAGCTTTTTGAAGGGATCAAAAAAGAAGACCTATTTCCATTTGTCGATGCCTTTATCGTTAAGACTGTTGTTGCGGGAGATGTTGTCTTTCACGCTGGTGATGAATCTTCAAGCATGTGTATTGTACAGCAGGGCAGGCTTGGTATTTATTCGCAATTACCGCTATCAGCAGCCAACCAATTAGCGACGGTCAGTGTTGGTGAAAGTGTTGGCGAAATGGGAATGATCAGAAAAGATAAACGCTCTGCTGAAGTGGTTGCATTAAGGCAGAGCAAGTTACTTTTCATTGATGAAGCACTTTTTGAACGTTTGTGTAAAGCATATCCCAGTATTTTACTAAAGCTTAGCCAAATCCTTTCTGATCGGATAGAAAACGCCAATAAATCTAAAAAGTCACGTAAACACCAAGCGCAAACGTTCAGTCTTTGCGTATTGAATATTGAAGAAAAAGAAAAAATTGATTTTCTACAAGCAATGTTACTTGCATTTGATCAATTGTCGATGTCGGTTAAAGTGGTCACAGACCGAGTAGAGTTGGCCTTTTTATCGCAATTAGAACAACGCTACCAATGTATTATTTTTTGCTCAGACGAGCATCAATTAGATTTTTTTGCTGAAAATATCAATTACTCTGATGAAATATTGTTACTTAATAATAGTGAGAATTTAGCAATAACCACACCGACACAATCACTACTTAGCAAACATAGTGCTCGTTTACCGATTAAACATTTTATTATTCATCACGACAATATCTTGGTAGAGAAAAACTATAATTGTCAGGGTATAGATTGTGATATCTACCATATCAGAAGTGCAAAAGATGCTGATTTGAGAAGGTTTGTACGCCTAGTGACAAACCAAGCGATTGGTGTTGTTTTAGCCGGTGGAGGTGCCAAAGGTTTTGGCCATATCGGTGCAATGAAAGCATTAGCAGAAATGAATGTTGAGTACGATGTTATTGCGGGTACTTCAATGGGAGCTATTGTTGCCGGAGTGATGGCAGAAGAACAAAGCATTGATGAAATTACTCAATTATTTGAAGCATTCTTTCTAGGTAGAAACCCAATTGGGGATTGGACATTACCCTCTTTATCTTTAGCTAAAGGGAAAAGGCTAGATAACTCATTAATGAAAGGTTTTGGTCAGCGAAAAATAGAGCATTTATGGTGTACTTTTTTCTGTATAGCTTCTGGACTTAACTCGGCGAAAACCAATGTTCTTGATAAGGGATTATTGTGGAAAGCGATACGCGCCAGTATTTCATTACCAGGTATTTTGCCACCGATTGAAATTGACGGAGAATTGATGGTTGATGGTGGCATGCTCAATAATTTACCCGTTGATATTATGAAAATGCGTGGCATTAAGAAAGTTATCGCTATTGATTTACAAGAAAGTGATTATTGGGGCGCAGAGTTTACTCAATTGAATTTACAACCGACATTATTCCAACGCATTAGAAATCTATTTATGCGAAGGGAATCGCCTACTTTGTTAAATATCTTGATGCGATCAGCAATTTTGGGTGGTTCATCATTTGCAATGCAACGACTTTCTGAAGCGGAATATCCAATTAAACTGCCACTTGACCATTACGGCTTGCTTGAATGGAAATCACTACATGACATTATTGACATTGGTTATCAGCATGTAAAAGAAGAATTAGGAGAAGATTACTTCAAAGATGTCATTGTTAAATAAACCCAATTTTATAATCAAAAAATCCCCTAATAGCTAGTACTAATCGAGCTCATTTATTGACACTTAGCGATAATTAAAAGGCTTAGGGGCACAGTTCGAGACTGGAGCTACACACCTATTATATCCATGTAGGAACCATGTCAAAATCAATAGCTCCGCATGTGAGCTTTCTAAACACGCTTTTCGCAAGCTCAGTAACAATCAGCTAACTTCAAAAAATGAATGAAATATAGAATATCTATGTTTCATTCATTTCGTTAGTTCTAAGCTTTCTATTGAAGTTCTAAATTGGCCAATGAACTTTTAGAAAATCAGGGGTATTTGATCTCTTATAGGAAAGATCACCTGAATTAAGAAAATTTTTGCTATACCTCGATAAAAATTAAGTGTAAGATATTCATTACAAATCGAGTACAGAAAACTTTACAAAAGTTAGATTTTATTATGTTCAACATTAAATCACGATATTATTACTGTCCTTTCTTTTGCTAAACACAAACTTTTAACCCTTTTTATTAAAACCTCGCTGTAAAAAAAACTGGAAAAATCATGTCTAACCTAGCTACATTACCTCAAACGCATACCCGTACTTTAAACGATATCCACATTAACGCTGAAGAGGTATTAATTACTCCTGATGCATTACGTGCTGAATTACCCTTATCAGAAAGTGGTCGGGAATTTGTTAAAAAAGCGCGTCAAGATATTTCAAATATTATTCATAAAAAAGACCATAGATTATTGATAATTAGTGGGCCTTGCTCTGTTCATGATGTTGATGCAGCGAAAGAATACGCGCGTAAACTCAAAGCTTTGCATGATAAATATCAAGACAGTTTGTATGTGGTAATGCGTGTTTATTTTGAAAAACCACGGACAACAGTTGGTTGGAAAGGTTTGATTAATGATCCTGATATGAACGGTTCTTTTGATGTTGCAGGGGGGTTACGCAAGGCACGTGAGTTATTGCTTTACTTAACAGAGTTAGGATTACCTTTAGCTACAGAAGCGCTTGACCCAATCAGTCCGCAATATTTAGCCGAACTTTTTAGCTGGTCAGCAATTGGTGCTCGCACGACTGAATCACAAACTCACCGTGAAATGGCTTCTGGTCTTTCGATGCCAATTGGTTTCAAAAATGGCACCAACGGTAGTTTAGATGTCGCTATCAATGCTCTACAGTCAGCAGCATCACCACATAGATTTATGGGTATAAACCGACAAGGACAGGTTGCGGTAATAAAAACCTCAGGTAATCCTGACGGTCATGTTATTTTACGTGGCGGAAAACAGCCAAATTATGACTCGGTTAATGTCGCAGTATGTGAGCAAGCATTGGCGGCACACAAATTAGAGTTAGGCATCGTTGTTGATTGCTCACATGGTAATTCCAATAAAGATTACCGTAATCAACCGCTAGTTGCTGATAATGTATTTAATCAAATATGTGAAGGCAATAAATCTATTATTGGTATTATGTTAGAAAGTCATTTAAAGGCGGGTAATCAAAGTGCTGATTTACCGCAAGATGAGTTAGAATATGGCGTATCAGTAACTGATGCTTGTATCGACTTTACAACAACCGAAAGTTTATTTGCTGATGCACAAGTAAAATTACGTGATGTACTTCAAAGTAGAATTGCGTAATCTGCTAAAACTATGAGAAAAATATTAGTAATAGAATAAATTTATGGATAAAACACAAATATCGTCACAATTGGCATCATTAAGAGACGACATTGATGTCTTAGATAGTCAACTGGTTGAGCTGCTGGTAAAGCGTCGTGCTATCACCACTAAAGTCGGTGCACTAAAAAGCAAAGTGGGCATGCCTATTTATGCGCCTGATAGAGAAGCCCAACTTATAAAAGTGCGTAGGCAGCAGGCAGCTGATGCAGGGTTGTCACCAGATCTTATTGAAGATTTGCTAAGAAGGTTGATGCGCGATTCTTATGTCAGTCAAGATGCCAGTGGTTATCGTTGTGTGAATCCTGAGTGCAATAAGGTTGTTGTGGTTGGTGGTAAAGGGCAACTTGGCAGTATATTTGTCGACTTATTTGCTCGTTCAAATTATCAAGTAACAACCCTTGAGCAAAACGATTGGCCAGATAGTGAAACTATACTCGCTGAAGCTAGTGTTGTGATCGTTGCTGTGCCGATTCGCTTAACTTCGATGGTTATTCAAAAGTTAACTCAATTGCCTAATGATTGTATTTTAGCTGATGTTACCAGTATTAAAGAGTCACCTTTATATGAAATGATGCAGGTACATTCAGGACCAGTAATTGGCTTACATCCAATGTTTGGACCTGACGTTTCAGGTCTTATCAAACAAACTATTATTGCCTGTGAAGGGCGAAATCCAGAACAATACCAATGGTTATTAGAGCAGTTCCAAGTATGGGGAGCAAAAATATACCCAGTAGCAGCTCAAGCCCACGATAAAGCCATGTCGATGGTCCAAGTGATGCGACATTTTTCTACCATTGCTTACGGTTATCATTTGATGACAGAAGGTGCTGATATTGGCCAGCTCGTTGAAATGAGTTCACCGATATACAGGCTAGAGTTGATTATGGTCGGGCGTTTATTTGCGCAAGACCCTATTTTATATACTGATATTATATTTTCTAATGCTGACAATATTGCTATGATGAAACGCTTCGCTTATCGCTTTCTTGAGTTATTAGCCGATGTAGAAGCATCAGACAAAGATGCTTTTGTAAATATGTTTGAGCAAGTATCAGATTGGTTTGGTGAGTATGCTGATATCTTTTTACAAGAAAGCAAAGGGATGTTATTGAAAGCCAATGAATTAAAAAAAGAGTAATTAGTATGCAAAAATCGATCAAATTTATCGTAAGTTTATGTTGTATTTTACTGGCGACAGCTTGTGCAAATACAACCGATACCCCACCTTTAACTGTTGGTGAAATTTCTACTGAAAATTTATTCACAACAGAGCAAACTTTTTTGCAAGGCTACGATAATTTCTCTCTTTCTCAAGAAGACATTAATACCATTAAGCAATGGCCAAGCGAATTAAATGTTGAAGTGTTTTTTGGAACTTGGTGTCATGACAGCCAAAGAGAAGTGCCTAAATTACTTAAAATTTTAACGAGTAATAAAAACGTAAAGGCAAAATTAATTGCTTTGGATTATCAAAAAACTGATCCAAAGGGACTGAGCAAAATCAAAGGGATAAAATATACACCTACTTTTATCTTTTACAAAAACAATCAAGAAATAGGCCGTATTATTGAAAGGCCTACTTCAAGTTTAGTGGCTGATATTACTTATTTTCTTAATAGATAAATTGACTAATTGGTTGTAGGATGGGCTTTAGAACAACAAAGCCCTTTATAAATAATAACTTACAACCTTTGTTAATCTAAAACTTAATGGCAAGTCCAACGGAAACCGTGGTCTCTACCCAAAGTGAGTCATCAAACTGTGCATGGCAAATTTCGGCCTGACAAAATATGTTGTCTTCATTATCAACGACACTCGCAATGCCTCTCACTTCGGTAACAAAGGAAATACGGTCTGAAAATTCATACCGTGTACCAACAGCTACTGTAGCTGAAGGGAATAACTCTGCTCCGCCTTCACTATCAAAATATGCACCACCTAAACCTATTGAAACCGTAGTGACGTAATGTTGTTGGCGAAACTGTGCAATACCATTAAAGTGGGCATAAATAATATCTAATGAATAATCATTGTTATCTACGTCACTCTCAAAATCATGGCTGACAGCATTTAACATGATTTGCCCCTGACCATTAGGCGAATCTTGCCAAGCGACTGCTATACCAAAATTGCTACCAGTATCAACAGAAATATCACTAACTTCATCAATGCTTGTAAGATCCGGGCTATACATTTGACCAAAAAAAGGCGTAATTTCAAATTCAGTCGCAGAGGTTGAAAATGAGCAAACTAATACGCATAGCCCTATGACTTTGATTAATTGTTGTTGAGCATACATGTGACCAGTCCCTTTTATTATATTTTTATATTGCTAAGCTTAGGATTTATTGAACAAATCTGAAAGTTTTTTCTTCGCTTTATCTTTCAATGACTCCACAGCTTGTTTTTTAACCTTATTTTTTTGTGCTTTTTTAGCTTGCTGCCAAACGGCTGACAGTGCCTCTTTTATAATAACACTACCCAATTCACTGGCGGGTAAACCAGCATCACCACCGACGTTAGTTAAGGTAATGTCAGAAAGGGTCGCTTGATGTTCTTTATTTCCTAATGCTGAAAGATCCAAAGAAAGGGCAGTACCAGCTAAGACAATCTTTTTAACGCTTATCTTTGGTTCTACTTGCTCACTGCTCGGTGATTGTTTTTCGTTTGAAGAATTATCGCTCTGAGAGCTACTCATGTTGGCTTTTATAGTGTTTAGCAAGTCTTGAATATTTGAGTCACCTGTAGCTGTTAACTGGACAAATGCTTTAGGGTTCTTAATAACAATAGCATCGATAATAATAGGCTCTTTTGTTAAACTCGCTAAATTAATGTCTAAGGTTATTTCCCCTAGGCTAAATGCATGCGGGTAAGAGTATTTTGAGGGGTTTGCAAGGTTTAGTCCTAAAATACTGCCCGCGCCTTTGGCTAATTGGATATCGACAGTGTTCACCGTAACCGGTTGCTCAGTCAGTTCTGTACCTACAGTTTCAATGCGTGCTTTAACAAACTCATTGAGCGACCCGCCGGCAAGAAACCACAACGCACCACCACACAAAAGTAAAATCACAATAATTACGGCTGATAAAAATTTCATTTTATATCCTTTAAAAAGCAAAACTAAAAAGTAGCTACATACATATTTTAACTGATATTAATTATATCTTAATAATCATCAAGTTATTATTTATATCATCATTTTGTTTTTTACTATGGTTATATATATAAATTCATTTAGATAAATAAAATATAGATACTTCTCAACTTTTAGTAAGAAAAACAGGTCATTGGTTGGTTGAAAAATAAACAAAACTCACGTTTTTTTACCGTTAACGGTTGTTTTTATTATTGATTTAGACATTTTGAGTTGAATTAATAGACTACTTGCTTAAAAAGTAATCTTAAGATATAAACAGGGTATAAAAATAATAAATAATAAGAATAAATAAAAGGAATGGTGTTTTGTTGAGTGTTAATAAAAAATTGTGGTCTTTCAATTTTGGTTGTTTAATTGCTTGTTCATTAGTTTGGTTAGTCAGTGTTGGCAATGCCGCCCCTGTTCCTGAGGTGTTATATCCACATCCTCTATTTATTTTAGATTATTATTCGGGATTAGTAACAGCTTGTAGTGCACTAATGTTAACGGGGCTAACCATTATTATTATGGGCAAAGGTTTTAATATTTGCACAAGTGAACATCCGTTTTGGTTAATTCTACCGACTATGTCGTTTCTTGCTTTAACGACAGTTTCCGCTTTTGAAATGCTCAATACCTTGTTATACGCCGCAGTGCCTGCTTTGTTTGTATTATCGATAGCAGCAGTGCTTAATCGTTTAGCGAGTCAAAAGGTTAGTCCTCAATAAAATATTTTATATTAAACGGACTAATTAAACTGTTTGGTAAAGTAACGCTTCTTCCTGCGTGACATATCATAGCCTGCGTCAATGCAGGCTACGTCATGAATTTAATCTTTTAGATGGCACTACTAGGAACACTGGTTGGGCTGATATGCTCTACAGGATAACACCCTAATACTTTTATAAAGTTTGTTATCGGTGTGATCTCATTAATTGCTTCTTGCAGGGCAATATTTTTGATATTGGCTTCTACATCAATATAAAACATTTCCTCCCATGGGCGTCCTTGAATTGGTCGAGATTCCAGTTTACACATATTTATGCCTTTTTCTTTTAAGACAACTAAACACTCAACAAGCGCGCCTGCTTTTTGACCTGTAGCTAATATGATGGCTGTTTTCGCAGGGATTTGTTCAGCAACATCAATGGGTTTCCGAGCAACTAAAATAAAACGGCTATGGTTTTCTGCTTGATTGGCTATAGATTTTTCTAAAGCGTGTAATTTATATAACTTGCCACCTTCTTCACTACCGATAACGGCAACTGAAGCGTCTTGTAACTCATAGACTTTAGCCATGGCGTCTGCTGTGCTTTCGCAATACTCGATACGTATATTATCTTGTTTATCTAAGAAATTACTGCATTGGGTAAAAGGTTGTCCATGAGCGTATATAGTTTTTATCTGCTCTAAACTGGTGTTTACTCCTGTTAAAAGGCAGTGTTCAATCGGCTGAGTGATTTCACCAACAATGGATAAATTAGTGTGTTGCAATACATCATAGACTTCATTGATACTGCCTGAACTAGTATTTTCAATCGGTAGCATACCGTAATCAACGTGGCCTGATTCAACTTGGAGCATAATATCGCTAAAGCTTTGACAACCACATTCGATGATTTTTTCAGCACGTCTGGAGAAATATCGATGACTTGCTAAGTAACTATACGAACCTTTATCACCTAAAAAGGCAACACTGACCGTTGGCATCTCAATATTTGGATTTGCTAATGTTTGCAAATAAGCTTGTTGATTAAGGACCGAATCTTCGATAATCGTCTGGAAGATGCTAGTGACGTAATGAGCATCTAAACCAACCTCTTTGCCTTGTTTGATTAAACGAATAAGCAGTTCTTGTTCGCGTTGCTGATCTCTAACTGGGCGAACTTGATGCGCTTTGCTTTTTGCTACATTGAGAGTCAGTGAGCGACGTTGAGCAAATAATGTCAATAACTCTTGATCAAGGTTAGTGATTTTTTCTCTGATTTTATTTAGATCTAATGTTTCGTTCACTGAATTACCTACTTTTTAATCTGACTGAAATTTTGACGGTATATTTGTAACATACCGTGCATCCTGTACATAAAAAAACCTCCAAGAGGAGGTTTATATCGGTTTGAAATTACGACACTAACGCTCCCTACTGAGGCAGTAGCAAAAAGAAGAGCAAGAAAAAAGTAATTGTCGTATATTTCATCCCCCAACTGTATCTAGCTCATGTCAAACTTTCAAGGCTTTCTTTATACCATTTTAATTTTCAAATGAGAGTAAAAGCTATATGTGCTCTTTAAGGTTAAAGCAGGTGTTGTTTTAAAAGCATTGCCAAATAATGGTGAAGGAGCAAATAATGCCTACAGCCCAAACCAGACTACGTAACATACCGATATTGAGTAAATACAACAAATTGTAAAGACAGCGAGCAACTACGTGAACAACCGCTAATTGTTGTATGACTTCTCCTGTATGGTTAGTGGCAATAGCGAGTAAAATAGCTGGGGCAAAAATGATAACGGATTCAAAAGCGTTTTGATGGGCGGCGACAGCACGGGCGCCAAAACCAGTGAGTTTTGCTTGTTGCTCCCTTGGATGATTATTGTCATAACCATTCAATTTATTCATTGCAATAGCAACAGGGACTTTTGCAATGAATGGCAATAATAAAGCGATAAATAAACAAACGATCAAGATGGTCATATATCTTCCAGTAATTAATTTAACAGGGTTAGGGTGTATTTGGTTTTACCAGGTAAAAATGGTGAGGCTTTGCCTTGTTCCCAATCTTGATGACCTGCTCCAAAATAAGGGCTCCAAGGGTGTCCCGCTTGACTGGTTGGCATGTGCAAAATCCCCGACTCTTCATGCCCAGGAGACACAACCATTCGTTCTGATGCACCAAAAGCTTTGCCTTGTACTCTAGGCATATAGCTGTCACCTGCAAGTTGCATGGCTGGCATGTTGAGCCATTGAGCTAAAAACGGTACGCCATTCGTCAATGGGTGACGAATGTTGGTGGTGTTTTGTTGCCCCCATGTCGCTAGCTCTAAAGACTGGTTTTCAGTCATATCGCTCAGTGTTTTCGATAAAGCTCGTTGAAAAACTGCTTGCCATGTGCCTTGTGTTTTCTGGAGGAAATGGTCAGGTTGTTGATTAATTATCTGCCATAAAGGCGTTTCAAGTTGGTGCTGTATACTCCGAAAGTTATAACTGTCATCCATATTACTTAGTTTTTCATTTAATACTCTAAAAGTGTCATTCCGTAAATTTATTCTGAAGTTGCGAACGATCCGATATGCAACAGAGTCAACAGATGCGGTTAATACACTCTCGGTTACTCCACTTTCAGACAAGAGAGTCTTAGCTTGCTGCCAAAGCGGTTTATTGCTGATGGCTGTATCGACCATTACCTTGTTTAAGATAAATTGTTGCCAACGTTGTAAAAATATTGCCCGATCATCAAGCGCGATGGCAAGTAACGCTTTTTCGTCAAAATTTTCTTGCTCAAACAGCTTATCTCTAATTTGTTGTGAACGCGCTCCAATGGCGTAACCACCATTGCCTACTTTTTTCAACATTGCACCACCAACAACACGTGAGTTTGCCGTCCAAAGTCGATGTTGTTGAGGATTTTCAACATATGGATATTCTGCTTCGGTTAAGTAACCTTGCCAGTGATGCTTACCGTCAGCCCAAGAAGTCGGGATTTCGCCAAATTCAGCTGATTTTCGTGGGATAGCTCCCATAATTGTCCAACCTATATTGCCCGCGTTATCAGCTACCATCATATTTTGTGCGGGTATGCCCGAGTGGCTAGCAATTGAAAATGCTTGTTTAAGGTTGCTCGCCTGCTCTAATTGCATAGCAAAGAAATTAACCGCTTCTTTATCATGGGCAACCCAGCGGTAAGCCAATAGTTGCTCTTGGGCATTTTTACCAATCACCGGTCCCCAGATAGTTTCTTTGATAATAACTTCAACAGGGTCTTCCCCCTTTACTGCTATCATTTGACGATGAAGTGCAAAGGATTGATATCCATCGGGAGTTAAATATTGGCTTGCGTCTTCATTCGTTTGTAAAATGATGACATCATTCCAGTCGCCATTACTATTAGTAAAGCCCCACGCAACACTTCCGTTACTGCCTGTGGTCATTGCAGGGGTGCCTGGTAGGGTTAAACCTGTTACTTTAACTGCGGTGTTTTTTGCTGAGGTGTATTCAAAAGAAGCTCTATACCAGGTATTTGGTACACGTATACCTAAGTGCATATCATTGGCAACAATAGCACTGCCTGTTTTGCTTAAAGCGCCGCCTACTGCCCAGTTATTTGAGCCGGGAAACTCTTCACTGTCATAGTCTGTTTTTGCTATTTCTGAAATAGTGTTGTTCACTGACTTTGTAATACCTGCAAGCCAATTATATGCTGGCAGGGGAGTTGGGGAATATTGGCTGTGATCTATCGCAGCATCCCAACGACTACCTTTGGGATTTAAAAAAGCAAAGGCTGC
>Ga0209396_1002078_pt1 | contig 21397 bp, 20 predicted proteins | sample GOMGulsemesocosm_6_FD_184638 | JGI IMG/M metagenome (GOLD analysis project Ga0209396, IMG submission 184638) | Methane-oxidizing microbial communities from mesocosms in the Gulf of Mexico - GOM8C Gulf of Mexico (SPAdes) (version 2) | ecosystem: Environmental > Aquatic > Marine > Cold seeps...
CAGGAGACAAATCATATCTATCGATGTTGATAAACAACTTACTGCAAAATGCCATTATTTATGGTCAAGGGCAGGTAAACGTTAAATTATTGAAGATGAAAAATCAGGTAACAATCACTATAGAAGACAATGGCTCTGGTATTGCCAAAGAGCAAAGAGTAGATATTCTTAAGCCTTTTGTTCGTGGCGAGGCAAAACATAAAACCATCAAAGGCCATGGCATAGGTTTGGCGATAGTTAAGCGTATTATAGATTGGCATCAAGGCGGTATTGAAATTAGTGACTCCGCTGAATTATCGGGGGCACAATTTACCATTACCCTACCAACAAATATCTAGATCTGTTTTTCATCTATATTTAGACGTTATTAATTAGGAATTTATATCCATTTATTCAGGTAGAGTGAGTTTGCCAATAAAGGTATCAGCAACACCTAAATCATTAATAAGAATCGTATTATGCTGAATTGATATCTCTTTATTGTAATGATTAGCAAGGCCAACTTTTTTCATGCGCTTTGTTAAAATGTTAAGTTGCCAAATGTCATTGTCTTTATCTCTTCTATAAATAGCGTTTTTCCCCACTGCCCACCCATTCACAGAGGCAAATGGTATCTCAGGAAAATAATGCAATGACTTGTTAATAGTCCAGTCATTATTTAATTGATGAACGCCTTTGTTCTCTATAATTGTGGCGAAATATTTATTATTGTAACAATCGCTATTTATCGACGTTAAACCGGTAGACAGTTTTTCTGCTATTTGTGTTGCTTGCGTTACTACATTCAAACTATATAAGTTCCAGATACCATTGTTATCAGCAATAGTTAGGATACGGTCATTAGAATGGCATTGCCAAATGGCACTTCTGATAAGTTTCCCAGGCGATTCAAGTTCTATTAACTTACCGGTTTTAATGTTGAAAACGTGCCATTTTTCATCGACTTGTGTTAATAAGTTTTCGCCGTTGGCAGAAAAAGTCATGCCATAGATATACTCTTTGTTTTCAAAATGAGATAACTGCGTCAATGCGTTATTTTCTTTTAGCCAAATTTGGTAGCTGCCAGAACGATTAGAAACAAAAGCAGTTTTTTCATTATTTGTAGTTTTGAAATAAGCCCCAGAGTGATCTTTAAATGCAGAAGATACCAAGCTCTGAGGTTTTGGTGCAGCTTGGTTTAAATCAATTTTTTTAATGTTTGCGGTAAAAGTGTCGCCAAACGAGAGTAATAATTCATTTTCTGAAATATAGAATGGCGCGGTGATTTTTTTTGTATGTTGATATATTTTGGCAATGTCTTTAGTTTTTACATTGATTAAATGAAGTGTATGACCAAAGGGAATAAAGGCAATCTCTTTATCTGACTTTGTCCAGGCTAATGAATCAACGAAAAAATCAAATTTTGCTAGAGAAGTTATTTCACCACTACTTAAATTTAATAGCATAATCTCCTTTGACATATCATCATATTCTCTAATAAAAGCGAGCTTTGAATCATCAGAGCTTAAACTAATTCTGATATCACCCTGAAACTTTACTGGCGGTGCTGTTAATGTCTCAGTTTTTTTATTTTGTAAATTAAAGCGTTTAATGATGCTGGGTGATAGCAAGGCCTCATTAGTCGTATAATATAACCAATTGTTATCTTGGCTAACGGATATATCTGAATAAGTAGATACCTTGCCACAGCTGGTTATTTTTTCATTTTCTCCTAATGCTAAATTTTCTGAGATGCTGATTTTTTTAATCCAGCACTGTTCCCGATGATAAGATTGATAAAACAGCGTATTACTGTCAGGAGCCCAATAGGGTGAGTTTGTTCGGGCGTTTGGTTCTATCGTTATCGTGTTTTTATTGGCCATATTTTGGACCACGATATTACCTTTTGGGTTCTTTCCTGTAATGTGCTTGAATGCCAGTAAAGATTTATCCTTTGAAAGAACAGGATATAACTCCCAACCTTCCATATAAGTTAGTGGTTCAATTGTTACATCGATAGGTGCTAATGTATTTTTTGTTGGTCTTGGGTCATTAATTAATAACCATAAGCCAACAATAATTAAGCCTGCCGTAAATATAATATAGCGTTTATATGAGGCTAATTTAAAAGGGTGTTTTTTTTGTGGTGCTGAAGAGTTAACTGGAGTAGGTGAATTTTTTTCAATAAATTCAACATTACAGGTAAGTGAATAACCCACTTTAGTTAACGTTTCGATAAACTCATTTTTTTCACCGCCCAGTTTTTTTCGTAACCGCGAAATAGTGGCATTTATGGTGCGACCATCGATATATCGGTTATTCCAAACGTGTTCAATAAGCTGTTCTCGAGTAACTATTTCTCCACGCATTTGTGCCAAGTATACCAGTAGCAAAGTAGGTTTTTCTTCGAGGCTTATACATTTACCGTTATTATCGGTTAAGGTTTTTTTGAGAGGGTCAAGCGTCCACTGGTTTAACTTTATGAAGGTAAACTTGTCAAAGTTATTATTGCTGAGATTAATTTTGTTCAAATCCAAATCCATAGATAAATTTATCCATTTAACCAAAGGTTGAAACAGACAATATACACTTACTTCACGCTAACAAATCTACACAATCAATAACGTACTTTTGTGCAAATACTAATGTGGGCAGGTTATCACTTTCTTTCTTTTGAAATCCATCTAGTATTCTACTTTTTTTTGCTCAGATTAGCTTAAATCATGGAAATTTAAGACGAATTCACTTCACAATATATTCACAACATTAAAACAACACAAGCAATAGCCTTTAAATTCAATAGCTTAGTGTTGATTTGTTGTTGTTGCTGTTTTGGGGACTTGTTGATAAAAAAAATACTTGTTAACTTCCCCCGCGCAAAAACATGATTTGTTACATTTACCGATTACATCCCTAACTATTAAAGTACGGACATATTTAATTTTGGAGTTAAATATTTTGAGAACAAAACTTAATAAATTAACAGCAAACGTACTGTTTACGTTAACCTCGTTAGCATTTACGAGTTGTGGCGGCTTATTATTGATTTTAGTCATATCTAGGTTTAAGTTTGCATAAATAAAATCGATACACTTTGGTACATTTAGAAAATATTTGGTACGTCTATTCATCATCATCTTCCCTATAGTTCATCTCACTAGAGACAAGCAAAACAACTAAAGGTAGATATCCATGCTAAATATTAACAAATTCAAAACTGCACTTTTCGTAACATCAATGAGCTTATTATTAACCGCTTGTGGCGGCTCAGGTGGTGGAGATCCTAAACCGGTTGTGGTGGTAGAGCCAACTCCAACAACTACTACTACCCCGACCACTACGGAAACGGTTGCCTTTGATTACCAAAAACTAATTGATGAAAAGGTTTCAGATACCATTCCTGGCATTATCCTGTTAGTAGACTCACCAGAGAAACAATTTCTCGGCAGCGCTGGTTTAGCTGACAAAGAAACACAGGATCCTATGCAGGCTTATCACACCATGCCCACGGCAAGTGCAGGCAAACCCATGATAGGCTTACTCGCTGCAATCTTGGCAGATGAAAACATATTAGATTTAGACGCAACATTAAACACTTGGTTGTCAGCTGACATTCTTAGCCAAATCGAAAATAGTAATGAAATCACCTTAAGACAATTATTAAATCACACTAGTGGACTTTACGATTATGTTGATAATGAAGACTCACTTGATATGTTAATTACTGAAACGGACAGGCTAAAAACTGATATCGATTTTTTAGTCTATGGCTTAAACCAACCGGCCTATTTCAACCCAGGAGAAGGTTATCACTATTCAAACACAGGCTACTTATTAGCGGGGTTAATTCTTGATCAGGTATTGGGAATGCATCATTCTGTCGCATTAAGAGAGCGTATTTTAGTTCCGCTAGGCATGAACGCGACATATTATCGTGGCATCGAAAAAGATCAAGGTGACTTTATCTCTGGATATCATAAATTTGATGACCACGACACAACCTATAATACTAAATCGTATATCGAAAATATTGCCATCGCAAATTCGCCGGTTGTATCAAGTGTTGAAGATATGGCGCTATTCTTAAAGAGTGCCGTTGCCGAGCAGAGTTTTCTCAATGCCGAGATCAGAGCTGACTTTTTTGGCTCTGAGCAGGCCAATGGTATTATTGGCATCGACTCCCTTGGCGACAATACCGTATATGGTCATTCTGGGCTTACTCATGGTTATCATACGCAAAATATTTATTTAGAAGAAAAAGGGTTAAGCATCACCGCATTTATTAACTGCAGTACACAACCTGTTTGTGAAAACACTATGGATAGTTTGATTGATGAAGTCTTAATTAACGAACTAAATTAATACCTATTTGATTAAGTATCTGGGTAATAAAAGTATCAGGTATTTTTACTAAAAGTGCCTGATGATTTTTTATCAAATTACCAATAGAATCATTAGTTAGCCTATTTTACTGGAAAACCTTATGAAAGTTATCTACTGTTTAGTTGGCCTTTTGTTATTACCTTCATGCGTCTATTACGGGGTTAAAGGTAATTTTGATATGACTAATCAAAATCAAAAATCCGCCTGTTCGACCGGTACAACAAAAGAAAAAAAGCTGTGCCGAATTAATTTAAAAAGACTAAAAGAGTCAATTCAAGCACAGAAAAATAAATAATGGATCAATCAACTTAAAATAGTTTGCGGATGACAGTCATCAAGTACATCCTGTTGTGGTACCAAAAATGAAAAAATACCAATTAAGTTTTGCTCAAATAAATGTTTTAGATAAATGTATTGCCGAAGTGATTTTCGACAACGGTATTGATGTTTCAATTGAGATGATGGAAGAAATTGAAGCAGTTGCTTGTGGGATTTTCAACGATGATTTTGGTGTAATTGTTAATAAGATTTATCCTTATACTTATTGTCCAGGAGCAACATTAATTTTAGGCTCTATGGAGCGCATGAAAGCGATAGCTTCAATTAATTACTCCCAAGAAGGTGCGGAAATCACTCAAGATATTGTCAACAAGCGCCGCACTGATAGGTTAAACATTAAGCCATTTAATGGCTTAGAACTTGGTAGACAACAGGCAATTGATTGGTTACTTAATGAGTTAATGATCTATTAAATGATTTCAACATTTGCCCAAATTAGCCCTTTTTCTTAAAAAAAGTATAGAGCAGATCATCCATTAGTGGTCGCCAATTTTCCCATACATGGCCGAAGGGAACTTCTATATAATTTATATCATAATTCTTTTCTTTCAAAGTACGGTAAAAGCGTCTCCCTGCTCTAGTATTGTCCCTCTTTGTACCAACAGACATAAATATTTTTAATGGCTTTGCTTCAACCGATTTGTACAGTTTTGAAATAATTTTCAAGTGTTTGTCATTAGCGGGGGAATGCATGCCAATGCCAGAAAATGTTTTCGATGCTAATAAGCCAAAACATGCGGCATTTAATCCACCAAATGACACGCCAGCAATAACCCTATCATTGCGGTTAGAACTAACGGGAAAGTTATAATCAATAGTAGGTACCAACTCAGTAATAAAGAAAGCGGCATAATCTTGATTGCATATAAATTGCTCATTTCTTCTATTTTCTGTTAAATCATCAGGGTTACGGCTATCAATAAAAACGGCTACTACGGGTTTAATATTTCCAGCCTCAATTTCTTGGTCCAATACCTCAATCATTCGCCCCTCATCTTGACTAATGTAACTTTGACCGTCAGTGATATAAATAGTTGGCAATAAATCGGTATTAGCTATCCCTTCTGGTAGATAAACACGATATTGGAGTGCATAGCCCAAGCTTTTACTTTCAATACGCCAATTTTTGGATAGCACACCTTTAGCAGAAGCAATATTGCAGACAAACATCAGGCCTGTCAGCATAATCAAAATAACATTTTTTAGCTTCATAACTTATTACTCTTACTGACATTATGAATATAGAGGATAACAGCATAGCAACGGATAAACGCTTTTGTCACAGATTCATTGTAACCACTTAATTCCTGCTTATTCGTGAAATATATACATATAACTGTATAGATTTTATATTAAAACACTGATTTTCCCGCCAATGCCCAGTCAAAAAACACCCCACTCATTATCACCAAAATTACCGTTGCCAGTGCAACAAGCATTCTCGGTGAATACTTCATTTTGTCGAGGAAAAGTCCTAGTAAGGGTAATATTTGCATCATGTGGGTAGCGATAAAATGAGGTATGCGTAGATCTCCCACTTCTCGTGACCAACCAACAACAGGTATTTTACTGTTACTAACCACCTCGCCAATTAAATGAGAATCTGAAGGTGATTTACCCATAGTCATCGCATAATATAATGTTAATACCGAGCCGATAGTTAATCCCAATATAGAACCCAACCGTAAACCAGAATTATCTTTCTTACCATACTTCCAAATTAAGATACCTAGTACAAATGAAACCAAGATAAGATTTACCGCACCTATGCCCATAAATGCATACATTAATATTTCAAAATCCGTGTCATCATTAAAATGCGATTGTCGGCCTCGAGCGGCTTGAATACTTATATAAATTTGCTCAAATAACATAGAAACTACTGCAAGGTAACTAAAGAAAGTCAGTAATAACCCAGTACGTTTACTGCGTTCAAGTTGCTGAGCAAGGATCGCCAAGGTGAGAAAGTGCATTGCCAAAGACAAACTAAACTTAATTGGCTTGGCCCATATTGGTGCGGTATTTAAATAACGAATATCGAAATAATAAGCAGGTAACATAACCAGTGTTACCGAGAATAAAAACAAACAAGACACCGTTAGTAACCAAGTAATATGGTCGTTGCCCATTTTATTACTAAAGCTGGGATAGCGTAAGTTTTGTTGATTAAATATATTAGCTAGCATAATGACTTTCCCCCATTTGAGTAACTTCTATTTGAGAACAAGTAGCCTGAATAAATAAGAAAAGTACCAAACCTAGAGGACCAAAAAGATAAGTGGCTAACAAAATAGGTGCTTGAAGCAGGCGAGATATACCAATTTTGTCAGCCTGAGTTGCGATCCAAGCGCCAATAAACAAATCAAAGGCCAAATAATGAACCCAACCTGCTAACAATATCTGATCACTTGTGAATAGCACACGCACAGCATCAAGAGAACCGTAACCACCGTCACTGATAAAATAAGCCGTTAACATCAAGCCGCTATAAAGTAAGCCAAGCGCCAAAGGCAACATATATTTGGCAAGAAAGAACAACGCTTTTAGACGAGGTAGAAAAATCAAAATCAGCCAACCTAAAGATGCCATTTGACCTGCCCAATAAAATAATTGTTCTGGTGCTGCTACTGTATCCATAACTTTGTCTTCCTCATCACGATCTACCCTTTATCAACTTAAGTATTAATTTCCGTTGAAAGGATTAAATCACGCTAAATCGCTAGATACGTCTAGATTGAACGAGTTGGACGTGCAATTCGGACGAATCGCACTTATTTCAGAGTTAGAAGAGAGCTTATTGAGTTAACTGCTGTCGATATTGACTTGGAGTCTGTTTAACAAACTGTTTAAAAACTGCATTAAAGGTACTTTTTGATGAAAAGCCTGCAGTCATGGCAAGATCGAGGATTTTAATTTCCTTATCAATTTCCAACTGCTGACAAACAAAATCAATTCGATATTCATTAACGAATTGATAGAAATTTTTACCTTCATGCTGGTTTAATACTTCAGATAAATGATGTGTACTAATGCCGACAGTTTCAGCTAAGCGGCTTAATGTTAATTGGTTATCCATATAAGTTTTATGTTCTTGCATATGTTGTCTAACCACGGTTAACAAGTTACTTCTGGTATCAGGATCTAGCGCTCCCGAGTGTTGAGCTGTCGAGTTAGACAGATCTTTTACTTCATGATCTGATACTTGCTCTGCTGAAGTCGATTGGGATAAATCAGTGATATTAGAATTAGTTCCGCTGATTCTTAATTGCGATATTTTAAACAGTTGCGGATTTCGCCACTGCGCCATCGCAATGCTGTAGATCAAGACAATAATCAAAGCATCACCCAAGATGACAAAATATTGTTGATATTCAACGCTTGTAGATATTGATTTAATTGTCCAAATAACTAAATCAAGGATCAGTATTGTCCAAAGCCAAGTAAACAGTTCTGGATTAAAATTTGAAACGGTTTTTTTCGCTTCTCTTTGATAGCGCCTAACCATGATCATACTTAAGGCTAAATAACCAAAAGCTTGGATCGCCATAATAGCTTGAGCTATTAAGATAAGGGTGGCGTTAGGCGGCCCATGTAAAATAGCATCAAGCTTCACCTCAGGGGGTGATAAATACAGTTCTATATTGATCAAATAACAGAGGAAAAAAGGTAAAAAATGCCAAAAATCTTTCAAAGAAAGCGGGCAATTAATAATTGCGTGTCGACAATAGAGGTATAAAAAGGCGCCATAACTTGCCGGTAAGAAAATATGAAGGCCAATCAACGGTGAAAATGCATTTATTTCACCGTTGATATATATAAACGGGCCTAAAAAATTCAAGCCCATCAATAAACACCATGCCCCTAAAATACGGCTAGCAATTGATATTTGAGACCCGAAGATTAATAAGCCGGCAAGTAACAGCCCCTGAAAAGCTCCTATCACATGCAAGTATTGAATTATAATCGACATAAACGCTCTTCAAAAAAACCAAGTAAAAACTCGTAACTGATAACATTATACCCAAACAACTTCAATTTACATTGCTGCTCTTTGAAGTAATTAATACCCTAATTTGGCGTCAACATATTCAGGAATAATGTCATTCTCTCGGTATTTATTAATATTATCCGCAACAATGTTTACTGCTGTATTAATATTAGTGGGTGCTGATATGTGCGGTAATACCGTAATATTAGAATGAGTCCAAATAGGATCAGTTGATGCTAAAGGCTCTTGCTCAAAAACATCTAGAACGGCATGTGCTAAATGACCACTATCCAATAATGCTAACAGCGCAGTGGTATCAATCACCCCGCCTCGTGAAAAGTTGATGAGTTTGGCGCCATTGGGGAGTTCGCCTAATAATGTTTCACCAAGTAGATGATGGGTCTTCGCCGTTAAAGGTAATAGGTTGATCAAGATGTCCGTTTCGCGAAGCATTGTTTGTAAACCATCAGCGCCATTGTAATTTTTTATGCCATCAAGTTGCTTTGGTGTTCTACTCCAACAACTCACTTGATAAGATAATTTACTCAGCGCATCTAAAGCAGCTATGCCTAGAGCGCCAGCGCCTAATACACTCACTCTAAGTTCTTGTGAGGCAACAGAAGGCAATTGATGCCAGCGTTTATCCACTTGCTGTTGCGCATATTGAGCCATATTTCGTTGTAAATATAAGGTCCAAGCAAGTACCGACTCTGCCATCGTTTGTGCTAGATGTGGATCAACCAACCTCACCAGCTTTACATTTTCCGGCATGACACCAGCTACTAATTTTTCTACGCCTGCCCAAAGACTTTGTATCCAGACTAAATGAGGAAACCTGGCTAAGTCGTTCGGGCTTGGGTTGGCAACTATGGCAATGTCTATGTCTTCAACTTCGTCATCAGCGATCTGCTCTGGAAGCAGAATCGTTTCATTGCTTAACTGCTGTTGAATCAAAGCAAGCCATTGAGCCTGAATATCTGATTCGAGTTCGCTGATAAAGACGATTTTTTTCATCGATTTACACCTAGATGATTGTTTAAAAGTTGATAGATTCTATTGAATGAGCAGATAATACCATTTCGATTACGTTATTATTGGCTCATCAAAAAGAAAGATCTATTTAACATAGGTTACTCAATAGGAAAACTTCATGATAGTTAACGGCTGCAATTACAAAACACTTATTATGGTTACTTTGTTTAGCTTATTAGCAACATCTCCATTGATTCAGGCTTTTGATGACAGTAATCGCTTGGCCAATATGCCTGATAAAGTAACCAATAACGCGGTTACACAAGTCACTATTAATAATGAAAGCTATTTATTATCTTTTGCAGGATTATCGGCAAACAAAACTTATCAAGATGTGCACAATAATGCTTATGCCTACCATGTAAATAAAGGGCTATGGCAGAACATTTCAGCGCTTCCCTTATCAAGTGATAATCGAGCATTAACCAATAATTTAGTCGGTCGATTAGCCAGCGTCGCAACAGTGATAAATGATAAGGCCTATATTTTTGGCGGTTATACTGTCGCTAAAGATCATACAGAAGTGTCTGTTGCTGATGTATATTCTTATGATGTATTAACCGATAACTATCAGCTTCTTGCACCTATGCCTGTGCCCGTTGATGACAGCGTAGCTTTAAGCTACCAAAACAAGTTTATATATTTAGTCAGCGGTTGGCATAATAGCGGCAATGTTAATCTCGTACAGTTATATAACACTCAAACCAACCAATGGCAGCAAGCAACTCCGTATCCGGGTAAACCTGTATTTGGTCATGCTGGTGGCATTGTTGGCAACAACATGGTGATTTGTGATGGTGTTACCATTAAAGTATATGAAAAAGTAAGAAGAAGTTATCAAGACGAGGCAGCCTGTTATTTGGGCATAATAGACGAAAAACAGCCAAGTAAAATAGATTGGCGTATTATCAAACACCCGACCAATAATGCTCGCTACCGTATGGCTGCTTTAGGCATAACGTCTGAACAACAAGTTGTTTTTATTGGCGGCAGTGACAATCCTTATAATTACAACGGTATAGGTTATAACGGTCAGCCATCACAACCCAGTGCTGAAATTTGGCGCTATGATTTGCTCAAACAAAAATGGCATATTCAGCAAAGTACCAAGGCAACCATGGATCATCGAGGTTTGCTGCACATTGAAGGTAAGTTATTAACTTTAGGGGGCATGGCTGATAATCAACAAGTTTTAGACGTTGTTAATCTGTATCCCGTCATTGGCGAAAATTAATGACCATGAAATAACATAATTCATGGTCATTATACCTTAGACTGTTTTTTGCTCGTTCATTAGCCACTTTATCGGCAACATCAGCAAAAAACTGGCCAGTAAAGCAAATAGACATGCATAGAGTAGATCCTTTATGGTCAGTGGCAGTCCCGGTTTAAAGTTAACCATCACCTGTTTTAATACCTGCCAGCGCGAGGGATTAAACATGTACCAAGCCCGTTGAAAAACATCACCTGTTTGTAATATTTCAATTGCTACAGTTAACTCATGATACTTAGTCAGGTTTTGCTGTTTTTGCATAGCATCAGAGCGAACAACAGGACTTTTACTCTGCAAGAGGTCAGCAATCATCTCATCAACATTGGCATATTGATGCTGCAGGGCATTTTTTTGATAACCAGCCACTTGGTCTTTGGTCGATTGAAAATAACCACTGAGATATTGCAAATAATGGTCGGAAATAATCGGGATTTGAAAAGCCAAAATCAATACCGTGGCGAAGATAACTTTATCTAAGGTATTTACAAAACTATTTATAAAGGAATTAGTCAATGTATTGGAATGCAAATTATCCTCCTGAAATTCTTTATCAAAATGGTATACCCAAAAGATAGCACGGCAATACCACCGATACTGTTAATAATTTTTGTTCATTTCTTATTATGACTTTCCGGTATGGAAAATTATAACTTGCCACAACGGAAAGTGTGCATTATATTTACTTTCCAACACGGAAAGTAAAGGATGCTTTTATGAATAGTAATAAAGAAACAATAGTAGATAGCGAAGCAAAACATACCCTGGAAACTCTATCTAAAATTGAACGAGACACCAATAGTTATGTTAGGCCACCATTATGGCTTAATCTCATCATTGCTTGTTTTTACGGCATGATGACTTTCTCTTGGGCAGCTACTCGGCATGAAAATCTCTGGGGGTTAGGACTCATTGCATCAGCGATAGGTTTTTTGTTAGCTCTGGCATTTTATTTATATAGCAGTCGCCTTTTAGGTGCTAAACCGAAATTATTGCCCCGCGATAAATCGGAACTTATATTTCAAACGGTATCAGCGTTTTTATTTGCTTTAGTTTTTCTCTTAACACGGTATTTTTCTACGGAAGGTATTTGGTGGGCATCTTATGTTGGGGGAACTATCAACACTTTGTTATTGGCATATTTACTTCATAATTACTCCACTGGAAAGTTTATTGCGAGGATTAACCGTAATGAATAATGCTAAGTTTGATACCTTGATCCATGGTCAAAATCGCCTGCAAATATGTGCAATATTAGCGGCAATAGCAGAGATTGAATTTAAAGCACTACGTGAGCGATTGGAAGTCAGTGATTCTGTGCTTTCTAAACATTTAAAATCATTGGAAGACGCTAATTATGTGGCCATTGTTAAGCGTACAGATATGGGGCGTCAACGTACTTGGTTGTCTTTAACCGATAACGGCGTCAAAGCATTTAACGGCCATGTCGAAGCATTGCAGGAAATTGTTGGTCAAACATAACTATTATACAGTTAGTTTGACCGGCAGGTCTTAATCACTGACTCTAAATCGACCGACAAGGTCGGTTAAGTCTCGTGATAATTTAAGCAAATCACTCGAGCCTTCAGCAAGTGTATCGGCATGAGTAGTTATGCCTTTTGCTGATTGGTTGATGTCGCTAACGCCCTTATTAATGATGTCTGATGAATCACTTTGCTGCTCGGTTGCAGAAGTGATCCGGTCAATATGCCCTTTCATTTGAATAACTGAGGTATTGATCTCATTAAATGAAAGACTGGCTTGTTCAATTTTGCCGATAACTTGAGTTGATTGCTCAGCACTGGTCCCCATTTGTTCAGCGACGACTCTTGTTTGGCTCAATAAATTCATTAAGACAGTATCTATTTCCTCGGTAGCTCCTCGAGATCGTTGCGCTAGTGTTCTTACTTCATCAGCGACTACCGCAAATCCTCGGCCTTGCTCACCAGCTCTAGCGGCTTCTATTGCTGCATTTAGGGCTAACAAGTTAGTTTGCTCGGCAATACTTCTGATAACGTCTAAAATCTGAGTGATATTTTCACTTTCTTTCTCAAGTGATTGCATCGAGCTAAAAGAATCACTTAGTGATTGATTTAATGCGCTGACTTCTTTCACCGTTATTGAGATCAGATCGTTACCTTTAAGGGAAAATTCCTCAGTATTCGAAATAGTCGCAGTACACTCTTGGCAATCATCAGATATTTGGTGAGCCGTTGCTGTCATCTGCTCAATTTGATCGCTGGCATTTTCAATGGAACTTTCTTGTTGATGGCTTGATGTCTTGATGTCCGAAATTTGCGCACCGGAGTCGTTTGCTGTGTCGTTTAATGTTGCGGCGCATGCCTTAATGTCGACTACCAGCTGATGAATTGAATCTAAAAACTGATTAAACCATAACGCTAATTCACTGACTTCATCTTTGCCAATAACGTCAAGGCGTTTGCTGAGGTTACCTTCACCCTTAGCTATATCTTGTAGCCCCATCGCAACATGGTTTATTGGTTGGACAATTCGATTTGATAACCAAATACCAAAACCAACAAATATTGTCACCATAATCAGTGCAATGATGATTATATTGGTACTCATTTGATAAGCAGGCGCTAAAATTTCATCACTATCTATTACACCAACAAAACGCCATTTCAGTGATTTAGAGAAATAGGTCGCAACATTTATATCTTTGCCCTTGTGAATCGTTTGGAAGTTTTTTTGACTTGATTGTTTGTATAACGACTGGAATAAAGGCGAACTAAGGTCTTTAATATTTTTAAAGTTATTCGCGGGTGTTTTAGGATCAGCGAGCACGGTGCCAAATTCATCAATTAGAATCATATAACCACTGTCGCCAAGTTTAGTGCTACTTAAAATACTGGTGAGTGTTGCTAAGCTAACATCAACGCCTTGTACGCCAAGCAATTCATTTTGATTGTTTTTTATTGTAACCGCAGCTGTAATAACAGCTATACCGACAGGGTCTTGATAGGCTTCGGTAACAATGGCTTGGTCTGGGGTCGCCAATGCTTGTTGATACCAAGGTCGTTGTCGAGGATCATACTCCCCTAATTCTTCCAACGGGTATTGAACAAAGCCACCTTGATTAGTGCCGATATAAATGTAGACGAGATCAGTATGGGATTGACCAAAATCGTGATAAAAATTATATAAATTATTTTCCGCTACCGTATCATCTATAGGTGACATCATATGGCTAGCACCAATATAGTTATGAGTATCATCCGGCAGATTTTGTGTATTTTGGTGATTGGCTAAATATACAACATTGTTTTTAATTTGTTGAAAAAACAATTGAAAGCCATTGTCGACTTGGCCAAGCTCTGCTTGAGTACGTTCGATAAAATCAGCTGAAGAGCGCGATATTGTCATGGTGATACTGATAACAGCGATAACAAGTAAAGGCAAAATAACAGTGGCAGCAAAACTCAGGGTCAATTTTGAACGAATATTCATAGCAGTTTATAGGTTTTTCAATTGTAAAATGAGTAATATAGCCGAGTGTCTATCTAAAACCAACCGTATAACCGACTTTATATTTTCAACTCATTGACAATTTTTTAACATTGAAATAGACATTGATTACCAACGAGTTCATTTGATCTTAAAAACATCATTATTTGATTTAGTATTATCTGTAGTATATTTTAAACGAAACTAAGGCCATTAATTAACTAGCTATGTGGCGATTTCTTTTTCTTTCAATACTGACGGCTTCATTGAGCTTAAACATTTACTTGTTATTGCGAGTAACTGAGTCGAGCTTGATTGGAGAAGCTTTTAATCAATTGATTGATGACAAGCCTCTATCGTCGAAGATAAAACCAGTAAACGATAATGCCCCACCAACTGCTGAGCAATCCTCGTTATCAACAATAAAAATAAACGCGCCAGCAAATTTTCAACAAACAGATTTAGTCGTTAAAATTAAGCAAGCGATAGATGCACAACAGTATTTTTTCGCCGCTAATTTACTTTATGACATCCCTTTAGAAAACCCAAAAATCCTGAATACAGTAAAAACTTACTGGTTTAACAATGCTACTAATCAGCTGAAAAACAAACAATATAATTCAATAGCAGACAGTATTGATGCATTTCTAGGTTATTCACCCGATGATTTAGATTTTCTCTTTCTGGTTGTTGAATTAAAACTCGCTAAACTACAAGTGCTTGAGGCAGTAAAAAAAGCTTTTAGCCTGCAATACCATACATTTGATATTGATTTACAACAGCAAAGTATCAGCTACGCTGAAGAATTAGTACGCAAAGAAATCAAAAGACTCATCCGGCTTTCGTTATGGTTTGAATTAGTTCAATTTGCAGAAGAAGTCTTATCGATAGATGTCAATAATATGGAAGCCCAATGGGCATTGGCTCAAGCACAATTTCAGCAAGGAAAATATGATAATGCTCTTGAGAGCTTAGACTCCTTGTTGGATAAACCCAATTACCAAGTAAAAGCTAACCATTTGCTTAAAAATATTCAATTTGCACTGCAGCGACCGGTAATGGTTCCTCTTACACGTAAAGGCGAGCATTTTATTGTTGAAGGGATTATTAACAACCGCTTTTCTGTTGATTTATTAATTGATACTGGCGCCAGTATTTCATTATTATCGCAGACGGTATTTGATGAGTTACTCACCTATACCCAAGTTAAATACATTGACGATATCGTGTTAAATACCGCAGGTGGCGAAGTATCCAGCAGTATTTATGAAGTAGATGAGTTTGAACTAGCCGGCTACCGAGTAAAAAATCTAAAATTTGCGGTAAGTCCGTTAATGAGCCTAGACAATAAAGGCCTGTTAGGTATGAATTTTTTACGTTTATTTGACTTTCATATTGATCAAACCAACAACTTATTATCGTTAGAAAGCAAACCTGAACAAAGCGATAATCGCAACTAAAGAGCTGCCATCTTGTCTTGCAATTTTTTTAATAAAGGCTGTGCCTTTATTAGTTTCTTTTCCTCTATCAATGCCATAGCTCTAGCAGCACTTTGTTCAGCGAGTACCTTTTCACCTTTACTTAAGTAATAGTATGCAAAGTCAACATGCCCTTGGGTAATGCCCAACGGGCAATTTAGTAATTCTTGATATTCTAGCGCTGAACGAAATAAGTCATAAGCGATATCATAACGTTGCTGCATCTGGCTGATTTTTCCTAACATAGATTGACTGTAAGCATAATAAAGCCAATCTTTTTTATGCCGAGCAAGCTTACTCGCTGCTAGGATATTTTGTTCCGCCAGTAACAATTCCCCCGTACTCAGCAGCGCCATGCCCTTAAAATAGAGCAACCTTGATTCATATTGGTCATCACTACCACCTGCTATCAGTGCCAAAGCCTTGTTCGATGCAGTTAATACACCTTGGATTTCATTTTGGCTTAACTTTGTTTTAATCAAAAAATACAGCGCGGTCATGTTGCTTGGATCATTAATAACAGCGCCATTGATAAAAGTCAGCGCAGAAACATAATCATCAACCTCTAAAAACTGCACAGCTTTAGATATCAGATCATTCTGTAACTGTTGATCAAATTCTCCTGCATCATAAACTAAGCTCTCATCTAAGACTTTTTCAAGGGAATTTACAATTTCTGATAAGGCATTTTCGTAGTTTGTTACTGTGATTGTTTGGCTGGTTTTTCCTGTTCGGCTATAGATAGTAGAAATAAAATTCAATTCACCTGGAGTGCCGCTGACAGAGGTTTCCAAGACATATGATGCCCCTGAAAGAGAAAAAATGTTGTTAATATTGTTTCGTTTTCCAACCGGTATTCTATTAAGTATTTCAATCACGTCTTCTAAATGAAAAATCGTGACGGCTTTATTAGGAAGGATTTTTTTAATAATGCCTTCCATTGCTCCATACCTTAGCCATTGTTGAGACTCGGTTAATGCACGTACGTTAAAGGGTAAAACAAGAATGCCTTTATGAGCTAAGGTTTTTTGCTCAGCGAAAGAACTGGAATTAGCGGGCGTTTCTGGGGCAATTAAACGGTTAGTTGAAACAAAATAGCTTACTGAAACTGTCATTAAAATTAGTAAAGAGATTAACAATGCTTTATAGCGCTTAATAACAGACATTAAACTGGATGTTTTATCATCGGTGTTTTTGTTTATCTCAAGGTGTTCAACAATAGAAGCAGCAATACCAATGCTATATCCTCTTCTAGGATAAGTATTTATGACTTCAGGGTTTTCGAACTGCTTTCTGATCTCATTGATTGATTGAAATATCACTTGGTCTTCAACAACGCTTCCTTGCCAAACAGACGCTAATATCTCTGCTTTAGAAAAAACGCTTTCAGGTTTTGCAGCCAACAGCAAAAATAGTTGAAATGTTTTAGGTCTTAAAACGATGATATTACCGTTTAAAAATATTTCCCCTGTTAATGAGTGAATCTCACAAACTTGCTCACCTAATGACACAGAATCCCCTCACAATAAAAACAAAATTCAAAATATTTCAGATAAATCAATATACAGCCTCACCCCTCTCTTTTACAGACTTTAACCGCAGTTTTAGCGAAATTTTAGTGAACTTATAGCTTACTTCAATGGTTTTTAGCAGAGGATTTGAGCAAATATGTTCATAGCAACTCTAGGGCGATGCCTCAAGGGAGTTAAACAAATTTAAGGAAAATAAAATATGAACAAGTTCTTTTCAAAAAAACAGTTATTTGTCTTCTGCGTGGGGTATTTTACCCTAAGTAGCCACGCTTTCGAAAATCTTAATACCAGTCCAGAATTAGGACAAGCTAAGGCCTTTGTTGGCGCGAATGTCTTGAACCCCAATTTAGATCTAAATATATCAAATGCCACTATCTTGGTGCGCGAAGGTAAGATTGTAAAAATACAGCCACACTCGGAGGACATCCCCACTGGCTATTCAATAACCCATATAGAAAATAAATGGGTTATCCCCGGATTAATTGATGGCCATGTGCATTTAGCGCAATCAGGAGGAGCCTTTACTCGTCCTGATATTATCAATGCGACGAAAATTGAAAGTTATCAAGCAGATCAAAAGTGGTTATCTGAACATTCCACGTTCTTACTTAACAATTATATTGCACAAGGAATAACGACTATTTTTGATATGGGTGGCCCATCAGGAAATATCGCTCATTTTAGAGCATTAACTGAACAAGGAATTTTCCCTGATATCTATGCAGCGGCGACTTTATTATCACCGATGGATGTACCGCAACTTAATGGTAATTTGAATGGTAAAACCTTTACTAAAGTTAGCAATGCTGAACAAGCAAAGGCATTAGTTCAAAGCCAGTTGGCCTTAAATACCAACATTATAAAAATAGTATGGGGGCAAGAAAGTGGTTTAACGACAGAGCAATTATACGCGATGTATCAACCAGCAATAGCCTTAGCAAAAAAGCACCATAAAGTTGTTGCTGTGCATGTTCAAGACCTTATCAATGCAAAGAGATCAATAGAAGCGGGGGCTGACATTCTGGTACATGGCGTAATGACCAATGATATCGACGATGAATTTATCAGTCTGATGAAAAAGAACAATGTTACTTATATGCCGACATTATCTGCCTATGGTCACTACTTTGAAATTTTCAAAAATGAATTCCAACTTAGCGAACATGAAATGAACCATGCTCACCCTGACATCAAAACTTCCTTTAATAAGTTAATGAACAATGTCAAAGATACTGACCAAATGTTCCAAATATTCCTTAAGTACATACCTAAAGTTGATAGCTCAGAGGATGAACTTGCAAAACTTTCTGCTCAAGATCAATCCATCATTAAGCAGTTACGTGCCTTTTTTTCATCTGATATTGAAAATAGTCAAAAAAACAATTTAAACAAAATCATCCATTCTGGGGTAAATATTGCCTTTGGTACTGATGCAGGAAATCCAGGCACATTGCATGCGTCTTCATTATTAGGGGAAATGAAAGCATGGCAGCAAGCGGGAATTTCGAATAAAGATATTTTAAAAGCAGCGACTTTCGGTAATGCTCAAGCGTTAAATTTAACAGGTAGCCTAGGCACGTTAACTTCAGGCATGCATGCAAATTTTGTCGTATTAGATGCCAATCCATATAAAAATTTAACCACGCTATCAACGCCGGCTATGACAATAAAGCGCGGAAAAATAGCGTTTAAACAAGGGAGTCAAACCAATGAAACACTATAGATTTTCCTTACTGCTAATATCCGCTTTATTCGCTAATTCTGCAGCCAGCATTGTTATCAGACACGATGTAGATGACGAAAAATATAGCGCCACTATTGAAGACTTCCCTCCGCTAGCCACATTATATGCTATTGGTGTTCATGGCACGCTAATCGACCCTAGTTGGGTATTAACAGCAGGGCACGCCATATTCTGTATGGAGCCAGGCGACAAAATAAAAGTAGGTTATCATTGGGCTGAAATAGAACAACGCTATACCCATGTTGATTATGAATTAGGGGAAGAAAATGATATTGCGTTACTGAAGTTAAAACAGCCGATAACGGCAGTAAAACCGGCAAAAATATACCGAAATAGCGATGAAGAAACTCAAGATATTTGGTTTGTCGGTAGTGGTGGCACGGGTAACGGTAATGAAGGGCAGACCGTTTCTTATAGTCAAAATAATGGAAAACTGCGTAAAGCACAAAATACAATAAATGGCACAAGTAAACGTGAGATTTATTTTACATTCAATAAGGGAGATAAAGCACTGCCGTTAGAAGGAGTATCAGGCAATGCCGATAGTGGAGGACCTGCTTATAAGTTTATCGATAATACCCCTTATGTTTACGGCATTAGCTCGAGAAATGACTCGTTTTTTAAAGGTATTGGTGAATATGGCGTTAAAGAAGCTTATACCCGAGTGTCATACCATGCCGTTTGGATCGATAAAGTGATGCAAAACGATAGGCCATACATTGAAAAATACACCACCCAAGAACGTTTTGCTCAAGATAATATCAAAGATAGATTAACAAAGGCCTGTGAAGTGGTGGGCTATAAGTAACTAAAATATCAATACAATTTATATGTTTTAGCTAGTATCTCAGCTGACAATCTTGAAAATAGATTCTGACCTATTCGTACAATTGATAAGGTCAGAAAATACCACAAAAGAGACCTTAGTTATTACAGCTAATTGGGCAGGTTGGATTAGAATTTGTATGGGTAAACCGCGATTACCACCATATGTAAAAACGCATTATGTTTGAAGTTATACATCAGTAAATGAGGTTGCTAATCTCATATAAGAGGGCAATGGCTGCTAGCAGCCAGTATCTATAAGTGTGATGGTAGGTGTGGCGCCTTCAGTGTTATCAGGTTGTCTATATTGAGTATAGCAGTCCGTTGTATTTGGAATAGACCATCTAGCCGTATGATTAGTTTCTTCTGATGTTAAATCAAAACCTGAATATTCAATGATATCATCTATTTGGTCTGTTCTAGCAATTTCGCCGGCATCAGGGTACCCCCTAAGGATTTGAACGTCTTGTTTTAAGGCTTCTACGTAAATAACTTGCCCCCAACTGGCTGACAAACAACCAGTTGTTAACCGACACGCTATATGAACCATACCAGTTTGTGACTTTAGAGTGCCTTTGAGTGCTTGTAAGCTAGATTTGCGTGCATCACCACTAATATCTATAAATTTAGGAAGTGCGGTAGCGGCTAAAATACCCAAAATAACAATAACTACTACTAACTCGATTAATGTAAAGCCATTTTGTTTCTTAAAATTATACAACTTAGAACCCCATTCTATATGGCTTATGTAACAATGCTCTCAAAACCACAAGCCAAAAAACAAACAACATCGTAAGCGTAATCATAAGAGCTGTCAACTGGTGTGAGGTCGGACATTCAGTCTAGGTTAAAGGAAGACAATTTAGTCTATTCATTTTGTGATTACCACAGAGTTGAAAAATATTTTATTCTTTAATTTCAATATATTAGTTTGTTAGAAAAAATCGCGCTTAAATAGGAAATTGTTTGTTCATGCTTGGATTTAGGCAACTTATACTTGGTAACCGACTGTGAGTATAAGTTAAATGCTATTTTGCCCTTTAATTTTATTTATCAATCGTCTCTGGAACAACTGTTACGGTATATTTGACCGAGACAATATTCCAACTTGAGCCATCACCATGCAGGCAGTCATTATCTCAATAAAATTGAAACGTTTATCGACTGGTTAATGAGAATTTGCAATAAGTAAGTTTGGCGTCACGTATAACTTGTTAAGCATTACTTATCTGGCTTTTAATTAACGCACATAACTTTATCAGCTGCTGGTAACGCTTGGCTTTATCGTCAGTTTCATCAGTAGCATGAATGGACCAGCCGATATTGATACGAAAGCAATCTTTATACAAATTTAAGGTG
>Ga0209396_1002082_pt1 | contig 21369 bp, 18 predicted proteins | sample GOMGulsemesocosm_6_FD_184638 | JGI IMG/M metagenome (GOLD analysis project Ga0209396, IMG submission 184638) | Methane-oxidizing microbial communities from mesocosms in the Gulf of Mexico - GOM8C Gulf of Mexico (SPAdes) (version 2) | ecosystem: Environmental > Aquatic > Marine > Cold seeps...
ACCTGCTTGATAATACCCTTCACTGCCTTGCATTGAGTATTTACCCATATCCTTTGCCGATATTAGTTTGTATAAGTTTAGAGTATTCCAAACGCTAGCGTCTGTAAAATACCTCAGTACTTGCACAAAGATGAGGGCAGGGATTTTGCTGTTCCCGCTAAATACCAATAAGAGGAAAGAGCTGGGTGCCGTCGCTGATAATTTATAAAAAGATTACCAACTCTGCAGTATTTTATAGTGCGAGAAACCACTACCGGCAGAAGCTGCGCGACTCATGTCCATCAATGCAAAATAGCTTTTACACGATTCGCAGCTCATTACTTTTTCAGCTGCGGCTTGCGCATCGGCTAATGATTCCCAATGCACTATGTCGGCAAATTGATCGTCGCCCTTTTGGACTAACTGACGTTTTATGTAACCTTTTTGCCGGCTTAAGAATTGCAAATTAACTTTACTGGCCGCTGTGATAAGTTCATCTTTTGTCACATGTGGCTGTGTCACAAACGGTGCCCACTCCACTGTGCTAGTGTCTTGTGCAAATGAAAGCGAGCTGCTAAGTGCAACGAGGGCGCCAGTGATAAGCTGTTTAATGCTGATAAAATTCATAGTGTTTCCTAAAGTTGTTGAAAGAGTTCAAAGGATAAATGAGGGCTACTGACAAATATGTCAGTAGCGTGCAAAAAATAGTAATTAGGCATCACTGATACATTATTTGTTCTTTATGAATAGAGGCTAATAGCAACTATTACCGTCGCTGAGATGGGGGAAGCGGGGTGTTATGTGAGCAGCGGCAAAGCGCAAGGGCTAGCGCTGTAGTGTGTGTCTTATCTACACAATGGAGTATTGATGGCGATGTATTTGGCTTAGTTTGTTAAATAATCAGATCAATAGTCGTTTCAAGAATATTGTTATGTTCTGTAAAAACCATGGAAACGCTGCGGGCTTGTTCAACTGACATTCGACGAAAGAGGCTATCTGTCTGGTTACTCTTTTCAGCGGCAATATAAAATTGAGTGGTCAATAACTCGCGTTGCCCATCGAGTACTTTAACGTGAATGTGCGGCGTACGTCCCGGATATACTGTGGGCTTTATGGTGGTAAAACTATAGCTGCCATTAATGTCGCTAATATCGTGCCCAAACCCCTGAAAGCCACTGTCGAAAATAACCCGGTGACTATCGCTTGGGTGTAAATATTTGCCATTAACATCACATTGCCAGATCTCAATACGATGCCCTACCAGCGCTTTACCTTCCTTAGAGAGCAGTTTGCCTTTGAGCCTCATCACTATTCCACCGGCCTTTGCAAGGGCACCTGATACTTTGACAAGGTTGTTGTCTACATCCGCAAAACGCATTGCATCCTTGGGATAAAACGGTCCTTCTGCCGTGCTTGGTGTCAATATTGCTGAAACAGCGTGGCGTGAAAATGTCGCCAGAGCAGCCATGGCAATAGAACCTTTTAATAAACTTCTACGAGTGGGGTTCTTCATTAGGGTTATCTCCTCAAACAGCTACCAAAAGATCTCTTCTAAAGAAGCTGAGATAAAGTATATTCTAAATTGTAGTCTATCTTTTTTGACCTAGTATGGGCTTGTACTTATGCGCTTAACGGTATTAATAGCAAAGGAAGAATTTATATAAAATACTGCTATTAACGTTAACGACGAGTTAATGGCAAGGTTTAACCGCGAGAGATCAATGGGAGTATTATCCCGCTAGCTGCTTTAATAAGGATCGCTGTTAATAAACTCTTGGATATATTCCATAAATATTCCATTAGTCATGTGGCAATTAACCAAAAGTGAGTTAATTACTTGATAATTAGAGTCTTAAAAATCGTTTGGAGCTACAATTAAATTAAGCTGGTACTGGACATAATAGCTTCAAAAAAGTAATGATAGTGATTTTTAACTGTAGCGTAAGGGGCGACCTATCAAACTAGATCATTGGATATTTAAGAGTTATAAAAAATCATCCACCGTACACCTTGTTTTGATTGTCTCGATCATGCTATCGGCTATTGCCATTTACGCTACTCACGGTTACCAATACCAGAAAATGCATTCCGCTATTCATAGCTCCTCTAGCAGTTATGTCGATAGAATTGAGAGTAATATCAAACATGCATTATCAGCCTCTTTTCCACTGGCTACCTTGATCAGAGTTCAACAGGGCGATGCCACAGGTTTTACTGAGCTTGCCAATGAAATGTTGCCTTTCTACCCTAACGTCTCGGCGCTGCAGATTGCTCCCAATGGGATTATCCAAAACGTGGTCCCTTTAGCGGGGAACGAAAATGCGATCGGACATGATTTACTCTCCTCGGCCAATCGTAACAAAGAAGCGATTGAGGCTAAAGCTCAGTATAAATTAACTCTGGCAGGTCCTTTTGAGCTAGTACAAGGGGGCCTTGGAGCTGTTGGCCGGCTTCCGGTTTACTTGGAGAGAGCGGGCGGCGGGCAATATTTTTGGGGCTTCGTTACAGTATTAATGCGCTTTCCACAAATCCTCAAAACGGCAAACCTCCCTGAACTTGCAAAGGCAGGATTCGCCTATCAGCTTTCCCGTGTCCATCCGGATAGCGGAAAAACTCAAGTGTTTGCAAGCTCAGCAGCACCCATATTAGAGAGTCCTGTGGTAAGAGAAATAAACATTGCCAATGCGACTTGGCTGTTGAAAGTGTCACCCCAAGCTGGCTGGGTTAACAGCTACTCATTACTGTTGATGTCGCTGCTCGGGATCTTTTTCTCGCTACTTATATCCTTTGCCGCTGTCGTCTTACTACGCTTCAAAGGCAAACAACAATCACTTAAAAAAATGGTATCGCAACGCACTAAAGCGCTGGATGAGAATTTCAAACGCCAGCAAATGGCATTTAAGTCTGCTAAACAAGGCTGGTTTGAGATAAATCTCCAAACAAGTGAACTTATATTGAGCGACGAATACGTGACACTGCTCGGTTATGATCCAGCGACATTTTCCTCCACTTTGCAACAATGGCGTCAAAATGTGCACCCGGATGAGCGGGAAACGGCCTTCAATCTCTATCAAAAGTGCCTGCAAAAAGATTCGGTATTTGAGTTTGAATATCGCAGAAAAACTAAAGATGGCAACTGGTTATGGCTACATACCGTGGCTGAAATCACTCAGTGGGACAAGCAACATAATCCTCTGTGGTGTACCGGGATTCATACGGATATTTCGGTACGCAAGAAAATAGAGTTAAGAGATCATGCCCGCAATGCCGTGTTGGAGCGTTTATTACGAGGCGACAAGCAAACACAGATTCTAGAGTTCATAGAAAAATTCATCGAACAGGAAAAACCGGGCGCATTATGCAGTGTACTGCTAGTCAATAAACAAGGAACAAAACTGCAATCAGGGGTGTCAGCAAGTCTGCCTGATTATTATATTAAAGCCATCGACGGCACCAATATCGCAGATGGCGTGGGCAGTTGCGGTACTGCTGCCTTCAGAAAGAGTAGAGTGATTGTTGAAAATATCCAAACGCATCCGTATTGGGCGAAGGCTAAAGGGCTGGCTGCCAAAGCCCAGTTAGCGGCTTGTTGGTCTGAGCCGATAATCGGCTCAGACCAACAATTGCTTGGCACTTTTGCCATCTACCAACGCCATCCGAGCACCCCAACTGAAAGTGATTTTAAATTGCTTGAATTTGCCGTTCAACTAAGCGTTATCGCCATTGAACGAAATCAGACGGATGAAAAGCTACTGCTTTCTTCCCGGGTATTTAGCAATACTAATGAAGGTATTTATATTGCCGATGTGTCACGGGCCATTATCGATGTGAATCCCGCTTTCGCAAAACTCACCGGATACAACCACAGTGACATATTAGGCCAGAAAACAAACTTTCTTCGGTCTGAAAAACACAATGATACTTTCTATGAGAAGTTGTGGAAGGAGCTCATAGAGCAAGGGCATTGGCAAGGGGAAATTTGGATGAGGAAGAAAAATGGCAAGCACTTTGCCGCCCGCCTCTCCATGTCTGCACTCACCAACGATGAGGGTGTAACGCTGCACTACGTCTGCTTATTCTCTGATATAACCCAAAGTAAACAACAGCAACAAAAGCTGGAATTTATGGCGCACTATGATGAACTCACTAAGTTACCTAATCGTACCTTGCTTGCAGAACGATTCACCTTAGCCATTACGCATAGCGAAAAAACTAACACGCAGCTCGCTGTTTGTTTTCTTGATATGGATAATTTCAAACCGGTCAATGACAATTATGGCCATGACATTGGTGATCAATTACTTATCGAAGTGGCGCAGCGAATCAACACCAGTATTAGAGAAGAAGATACCGCTTCACGCCAGGGTGGTGATGAATTTGTGCTGCTACTTGGTGATTTAGAATCACTTGCAGACGGCGACGATATACTGCAAAAAATTCTCAATCATCTTGCTCAGCCTTATACTATTGATGGACATATATTCACTATCACTGTGTCAATTGGGGTCGCGTTATTTCCTGTTGATGATGCGGATTTAGACACTTTGCTACGCCACGCTGATTATTCGATGTACCAGGCGAAGTTGGCAGGTAAAAATCGTTATCACCTTTATAATCCAGAGCAAGACCAGCAAATAATTCAAAAGCACTCTCAACTAGAGGAACTACAGCAAGCCTTTTTGGATAAAGAATTTTCTTTATATTACCAACCCAAAGTCAATATGAAGACGGGGGAGGTCTTTGGTGCAGAAGCGTTAATTCGCAGAATTCACCCCGAGAAAGGTTTAATTCCACCGGGTGATTTTTTACCTATCATTGAAGGCACAGAGCTAGAAATTTTGATCGGTGACTGGGTTGTTAAGGAAGCGTTGAAACAAACGGTGCAATGGCAAAAAATGGGAGTATTAATTGAAGTGAGTGTTAATATATCTTCCTATCACTTGCACTCACCCTCATTTTTAATCCAGCTTGAAAATAATTTGGCCAGTCACCCCAATCTAGAAGCCAAATATTTGCAATTAGAGATACTAGAAAGCAGTGCGCTCGGTGATCTAAAAGCCATTCAAAGTATTCTAAATATTTGTAGGCAAAAAATTGGTGTGAATATCGCCTTAGATGACTTTGGTACCGGTTATTCTTCACTGACTCACCTGAGGAACTTACCTGCTGGCACGATTAAAATTGACCAGAGTTTCGTAAGAAACATGCTTGATGATAGCGATGATTATGCCATTATTGACGGCGTGCTGGCGCTGGCGGGATCGTTTAACCGAGCAGTCATTGCCGAGGGGGTTGAAACAACTGAACATGGCTTGATGCTACTAAAAATGGGCTGTGACGCAGCCCAAGGTTATGGTATTGCCCGACCGATGCCAGCAGCGCAACTGCCAGCTTGGTTAGATAATTATACCCCGAACCAGCAGTGGCTAGACAGCAGCATTAAGCTCTCGAAAAATGCTGACACGAACTGAGTGACTCTGGGAGCAAGCTGTACTGTATTGGGGTTATTAATAAGCGATGAATACAAGATTTATATTCGACCGCGAGCCTTGAGGCGTTGCTCTACACTGCGATGATAAAGTTTGGCCAGCCAAGGGCGCAAGATCGGCAGCGATAGTAACCAGGCAACAGGTTTTAACAACCAGACACGGCCCATTAGGACGATGTAAGCATCCAGCTCGGATACTATGCTACCGTCTTGGAGCTGCAAGTGAAGCTCAAAGAGTGCCTGCTGTGGATCTATCGATAAGCTTTTTAAATACTCATCGCGGCCACTGATATCGAACCACTCTATCTGCTTGCCACTAAGGCCGGCGAGACGCTCATAGAGACGTCTATCTCTAACGCATTTAGGGCAGGCGCCATCGTAAAAAACTCTGATTTTTGCTTGTTCTTTATTCATGTGATCGCCGCTAGGAGCTTGCCAGTTAAGCTTGTTCGCTGCTTTCCTAGCGTTTATGTAATACCTGAATCAGTGACTTCACAGCACCACATAGCGCAAGCTCTTGATTCTACGGCGGTTAAAAAAATACCCACTGAACCTAAGGGTGCAGCTCAGATTTTTCTATTCCACCGTAAAACCAATATCTTACAATCTGTTCTCACTTTGAAATCACGGATTCAGGTAATAGATACACTATTAATTATAATTTAATCTTTGCTTGGGAGGCTTATGATTTTGTTAAATTACCCAGATTTATACATTTTAAGGCATGGCGAAACAGTTTGGAATTTGCAAAGAAGGTTTCAAGGTCGTCAAGATTCACCTCTGACTGAGCACGGGAAGGTGCAAGCACTGCAGCAAAGAGAGCTACTTTCAACGATTACCAACAAACCTGAAAAAATTTACACGAGTCCATCAGGAAGAGCTATTCACACCACAAGCTTAGCTGTTGGGTCAGAAAAAGAGCCAGTAATAGATAACCGTTTACAAGAAATTGATTTTGGTGAGTGGGAGGGTTTGACCCGCCAAGATATAAAAGCTCTGATCGATTATTCATTTGAAAGTAAACTTTGGTATTTTCGCAGTCCAGGGGGCGAGACCTTCACAAAAATTTCTGAACGAGTACAAAGCTTTCTAAATGACATGTCAGAGCCAGCAATCATTGTGACTCACGGAGTAACTTCGATGGTTTTACGTGGGTTATATATGGGCCTAAATCAAACTGAAATATTAAAACTTCCAAAAGATCAAGGTTGTATATTTCAACTGTCCCAAGGTACGCAGACTATCTTGCGATAAATGAGGTGGCACAAAGTACCTAAATCTGTGGCAGATATCTTATAAACTTAAACATGGCCCCTGACAATTGTGTTTAACAACTTACTGATTATGCCAATGTTTTGTATTGATTTGTCGCGCTCTTGTGTTGAGTATAGGGTCATTAACTATGATGACATTGGATATCTGCTGTACCTATATGATCACTTTGTATAAAACTTCAATGTCCAGCTTATGATCTATGTCCTGAAAAATAGAAATAACGCTACTCAGACTACAGCTACACCACGCAGTAGCTTTGCTTTTTTGCGCGACTAACAGTGAACTCTTTAAACCGGGGCTGAAAGTGCAAAACTCGTCAGACATGAAAATACAGTGCTGAGCAATCTAACGTTTTACTGAGTATATTCATATAAATAGGCAGGTTTAGCGCTAAAAATACTATTTTAGCAACTGTCTTAATAATCTAAATGTCGTTAAAGTACCTCTAAATTGTTATTTTAAGGGCATTTGCTGTGGAAGAAATAAATCTGGCGCTGATAGAAAAGGCAGCCGTCAACATCAGTACTATTACCTGTAAAACCCCATTAAAAAAATCACTTAATTTGTCGCAAAAACTGCATAAAAATATTTATTTAAAAATGGAAACTATGCAACATACCGGTGCGTTTAAGTTGCGTGGAGCTGCTAATGCAGTGCTCAATTTATCAGCCCAGCAGCGAGCGGCAGGTGTAGTGACTGCATCAAGCGGTAATCACGGTAGAGCGGTTGCCTACGTTGCTAAAGAACTGGGCATAAGAGCGGTTATTTGCATGAGTAGTTTAGTGCCTAGCAATAAGATAGCGGCGATTAAACAGTTGGGAGCAGAAGTGATTATTTTTGGTGACAATCAAGATCTAGCCACTGAGAAAGCCCAGCAACTTGCGCGGCATCAGCACTTGAATTTTATATCGGCATTTGACGATCCCGATGTCATTGCTGGGCAAGGCACTATCGCCTTAGAAATTTTCCAGCAATTACCCGCTGTAGATACCATCATTACGCAGCTCAGTGGTGGTGGGTTAGCCAGCGGCATCGCTGTGGCCGCTAAAGCGCTTAATCCAAATATCAGAATCATTGGTGTCACTATAGCGCAGGGAGCGGGGATGCTGGAATGTATCAAAGCAGGTAGGTTAGTCAATAGTGAAGAAACGCCTAGTGTTGCCGATGCATTAACAGGCCCTATCCCCCCAGATAATCAATATACTTTTAATATTTGCAAGGCACTCTTGGATGAAATAGTGCAAGTGTCAGAGCAACAAATTATTGATGCGATGGTATACAGTTTAACCACTGAAAAAGTGATCCTTGAAGGGGGAGGTGCGGCGACAATCGCAATGTTGTTGGCACAAAAAGGTAATAGCCGTCCTTTTACTGAGTTATTGGGTGACAATGTTGCAGTCATTTGCAGTGGCGATAATGTAGCAATAGACACGCTACTGGGATATATGTAGTGGTGTTCATGGCATCTTTTTGCTTGCAGTAAGCTGCAGTAAAGCAGCTGCGTTGTCTGCGGATTTTTTAAGCTAGTTTAACCCCAACTGGTTTATAAAATCGCCTGGTGGTATGGCCATTACCTGCTGGCCTAATAGCTGCATAGCGTGGTAGTGATCCGTCATCGCTGGGTCAAAATTGGTATAGTTATAATTTTGGTGTCGCCAAAATGCGGTGGCTGCGGCGGCGTAGGCAGTAAAGGCTTGTAAACTTTTAATTTCACTTTCGTTCAATCGCAATATTTGCTGATATCCTGTAAGCAAACTTTGCGCTTTGTGCAGGTCGAACTGGTTGTTGAAGCTGCAGGTCCCTACGAATATCATCCCAATATCAAAGATCCTATAGTAGTAGCAGGCCTCTTCAAAATCCATAATGGTCGCCTGCTTTTGAGTGGCGTCTACGATAATATTATTATAGAAAACATCACTGTGAATTAATGCTTTAGGTAAGTCATCATCGATGTAATTGCCAATGTGTCGCCGAATGTGCAACAGCCACCGATGAAACTCACAACCCGCTGCATATTCCGCTACCTCATCAAATCTCTCAATACCATAACTGAGTGTATCTGGTAGATAATCAGGTGCCTTAAGCAAGTGTAACTGCGCTAATTGGGCACCTAAATTGCTGAGTAGATTGTCGCCTAAGTCTGCGACAATTTCACCTTCAATGAAAGTCTTAACGATAACGGCTTTTTCTTGCCAGAGACTTGTCTCCTCGCCAGCAAGGGTTTTAATCGGCAGCGAGCTGGCAAAGTTGTTTGCTTTTAAATAGTCTAATAGCTGTACTAACTCTAGCCCTTTTTGCTGTGATTTTTGCTCGCAGATGGTTAAAACGTAACTGTGTTTCGGGCAATGTATTTTGTAGTTAGTATTTTCTGATCCTCCACTTAAGAGGGTAAAGGAGGTGATAACATCAATGCCAAAAGGTGCTAGGGCAGTGTGGATATCCTCGCTGTTTAACTTAGTCAGTGCGCTCATTTTGTGTAGGGCTCCGTGTTGGTAATATTTAGCTGCCAATTGCTTTGCATAGCGTGAATCAGCGCGGGCTCTAATACGTCGTACTCACATAAGTGGACTTTTTGTGCCTGCTGTTTTGCCGCCTCTATACTGTGATGACTAGCGGCTGCTGGCAATTGCTGGCAGTTGAGCGCCTGGCGAATAGTATCGGGAAATTTAGCTGGGTGGGCCGTGGCTAAGCAGATTGTCTGCTGGTTGTTTAAGGCACTTTTATGGGCATCAAAAGCCTGTAAACTAACAGCGCCATGGGGGTCTAAAAGGTAGCCTTCACTCTGGTAGATTTCACTGATTATTTGCAAGGTTTGAGCATCAGTCGCACTATTGGATAAAAAACCTTGGCTATAGCTGGCAAAGGTTTTTCGATCAAACTCTACTTTTCCGGTCGCTTTAAATTGCTCCACCCACTGCTTGATTTTTTGGCTATTAGCTGCGGTTTTAAAATATAAGTAGCGCCAGAAATTCACCGGAATTAGAATGTCGATGGCAGATGATGGGGTGTTAATGAGTGCTTGTTTGTCAAATCTAGCCTGACTAAAAATTCGATCTAAAGCGCCGTTTTGGTTATTGGCGGCAATTAACATATGCACTGGTAAGCCCATTTCACGCGCTAAGCTGCCCGCACATAAATTACCGAAGCCGCCAGAGGGTACTGAGAAGTTAACTTTTACCCCTTGCTCTATCGCCGCTTTATCATTGACTTGAAAGTAGCCGTAAAAATAGTGAACGGTTTGCATCATCACGCGACCCCAGTTGATAGAGTTGACACTGGAGAGTTTGAGCTGTTGTTTAAATTGCTGGTTGGCATATAGCTTACTGATAACAGCATCTAAATCATCACCGCCCTCAGGACAGTTAGCGACCCCAAACGGGTGGATATTGGCTTGCTGTAAACAGGTCATCTGTCTTTCTTGTTCTTCAGTAATCAAACCTTTTGGATAGAGCACCCAAGCATCCAAATTTGATTTTCCCGCTGCGAAATATGCAGTGGCAGGGCCTGTGTCTCCGGTGGTCGCAACCACTAAGGTTAAGCGCTCTGATTTTCTCGCTAAGAAAAAATTAACCAAATTGACCAGAAATGCCAAACCTATGTCTTTGAAAGAAATAGTAGGGCCGTGAAACAGTTCCATGATATGGACATTGTCGCGGCTTTTCAGCTTGTGTAGCGGGATAATCGCTTGATTCTCAAAAGGTGCATAAGCAGTAGCGAGGATATCTTTAAGCTCTGACTCAGACAGTATAGCGCGATCAATAAACAGTGAGAGTATTTCAAAAGCTAACTCTAAATAGCTTAGTTCTTGCCACTTTAGAAGTTGTGCTGAGGAAATTTTTGGCAAGGTTTCAGGGACATATAATCCACCGTCTTTGGCGAAACCATCGAGTATCGCGGTTTCAAAATCAACCGCGTTACCACCGCCTGTATTACTGACATATTGCAGCATGTTTTTACCTGTATTTAATGTGGAGACCTCTGCACGTATTACACAGAGGCGGGTTAACTGCTCTCGCTAATGAGTTCCCAGCTAGAGAGAAATGCTTACTGTGGCTACACCTCTGAAGCGATCTGAACCCAACTAGATAGCGTTATTTGGAATAACCTAACGCTATCTAGTTGTCTTCATCGAAGATCATTGGCTAAGTCTCACGGGGGCGCTGTTGCTGGATGAGAACTTGTTAGTGCAAAGTAACTGCTGCTATTTATTGCGCAGCATTGTTGTTGCGATAATTTTCGTAAACCGCAGTGGCTATCATAATATCTTGCACTGCAACTCCGGTTAAATCAGCGACTGTGATCTGCTGATCATCAGTGCGTTGTAGCTTCGGGTTTTGCAGAGCTAGGCCTAACTCAATCACACTCTCTTGATGGATAACAGACTGTTTTACTGCTTGGTAGATTTCACCACGGCTTAAGCTCTGTGGGATACTGTCGCTAATAACGATATCAGCTTTGGCTAAAATCTGACTGTCTAGTTCCTGCTTATGCTCGGTATCGGCGCCAACGGCCGTAATATGGGTGCCCGCTTGAATATCTTTGGCATTTAATAAAGGTGCTTCACTAGGTGTGGTGGTGATGATTAAATTGGCATTGGCGGCAACTTCTGCAGGATTAGCGGCAATATTGACCTTAAAATTCCCCGCTAATTGCTCGGCAAATTTAGCTAAACTCTCCACATTACGGCCCCACACCCATACTGAATGACAAGGGGTGTGTTGCTGTAAATGTAACAGTTGTTGCATAGCTTGAATGCCTGTCCCTATAATACCAATCGCGGTTATTTGCTTGGGCGCAAAATATTTTGCCACTAACGCACCAGCTGCTGCAGTGCGAATATCGGTTAAATAACCTTCATCGAGTAATACCGCTTTTGGCACACCGCTTTGCTGAGAGAACAACAGCATTAACCCCTGACTAGATGCGAGGCCTACTTTAGGGTTTTCATAAAAGCCGGAGGCAATTTTTACCACGTAATAATCTTGCTGTTTGATATAGCCGTATTTTATATGAGTGTCACCTTTAGGATTATCAAATAATAACTCACCTACTGCTGGCACCACGCAATGGCCATTACTGTAACTAATAAAGCCCTGCGCCATCGCATTCACGAGGTCGACACTTTTAAGGTTTTCTTGGATATCTTTTAAGTCGAGAACTACCGTCAAAATTTCACTCCTAGCTAAATAGCGATATGCTAATAATTATATATATTGAAACCTTTACTCTCGCAGAACGCCATTAGCTGGTCTTCGAGTTCTGCTTCTGTGAGCCCGACCGAGAGATATTATAGGCTGTTGGGTGGGAATTCGGCACACAGAAAATAAGGAATAGCAGTCGCTAGAGCGACTAAAAGAAAGGAGTTTAAGGGGCTAAACCTAATATTTTGAGTTGCTCTGGCAGGGTCAACCAGCCATTAGCGCAATGCTAGATGAGAGCTCGCTATTGGCCGTGCGCAGTATTAGGGAAAATTAATGGCAAGGGTTTGCATCAAGGAGTATCTAAGGCACAAGCCAACAGCGATAGTTTATAAAAGATTAAAACGACCTTGGCAAACGGCTGGAGACTGTTTCAGACAATATCAGCGAAGTTTCTGTTTTACATATCAAGGTAAGAGATTCTAATAATTCATCTAATTCAGACATGCTTTTAACCGCAATGCGAAAAATAAATGCTTTTTCTCCCGTCACATTAAAACACTCAGTAACGGCAGGGCAATGTTGCACTATGTGTTTAAATTCTGCCTCTTTGCCGGTCAATACGTCAGCATGGACAAAGCCTGAAATAGCATAACCTAGCGCTTCAAAATCAGTGCGCAAGCTGTAACCTTTAATCGCTTGTTGTGTTTCTAGCTTTTCAATCCGCTCTTTCACGGCGGGGGCAGATAAGTGCACCGCTTTAGATAGCTCTGAAATAGTCATGCGTGAGTTTTCACAAAGTGTGCGAACAATTTTTTTATTAATACTATCCAAAGTGATTCTCAGTCTCGTTTATTACAGGTAATAGCAGCTGTGCTGTTTAACGGCTCAAGCTTAAAGCAATATATTAGGGATAGGAAGCCATCGTGTAAGATGCTCTTGCTTTGATATTGGGGTGCAGGAGTTGGGCTATACGGAATAAGTGGCAGCAACCTATAACACTGCGGTTCTCAAATACCTGAAGGAAGGTGCGATTAGCTCCAAAGCGCCTCAGCCGTTCTGAGCATTTTAAAACCTAGGTATCGCTAGCAAGGCAGATAATGACAGGCGGGTTGGTTGCCCACAAAAAATCTAATACAACGAGATCGGAATACTCAGGGCGCATTAAAGGGCGAGCGTAAAAACCAACGGCAATGAAATATTATTGCATCTTCTATATCAGAGTGTGAGAAAGACTTGTCATTGTGTGTAAAACCTGAGAATACTTGCTTGAAATACATAAATTTCTAATGATTGATTTTTAACCAGCTGCGAGTGTCGTCATTTATCAAAAATGGTCTATACTAAAAATATTGTATCTTAACAACAAGGTACGCTCTATCAGTAATTATGAGGTTTTTATGATTAAGGGTTTGTCCATCAGAAGTAGGATTCTACTATTGGCTCTGCTGCCGATACTGGCAATAGTCGGTATATTGTTTATCGCGCTAATCGAGCTAAAGCATACCGCTAGTGGGGTTGACAGAATTTACCTCGATAGAGTCGTCCCACTTAAAGACTTAAAAGTAATCGCGGATGATTATGCCGTATCAGTCATAGATGCGATAAATAAGGCTAACGCAGGGCTAATTTCAGCTGAAGATACGGCGGGCATTATACGCTCATCTGAAGAACAAATTAGTCAGATGTGGGATAAATATATGGCCACCGAATTAACCGCGGAGGAGGCCATACTCGCCAGAGAAGCTAAGGAGCTGTTTGTAAAAGCGGATGCTGCAATATTGGACGCAGAACATCTTTTGGCGAAGTTGCAGGGGGATGTCAGCGGAAAGCTCAATAGTATAGATGGCCCTTTATATAAAGATATAGACCCTATTAGTGAAAAAATCACCGAACTTATTAATCTTCAGTTACGTGTCGCAAAAGAAGAGCACGACACGATAATCGCCGAATACGAGAGAGATAAAGTATACCTGACCAGTCTGTTAGCCATTGTTGTTGTTTCCCTGCTGTGGTTAGGCTTTGCCGTTTACCGCTCACTCATTGAAGCTTTGAATCGGATTAAAAATACCATTGAGAGAATCGTTGATGAATCCGATTTGTCACTAGAAATTGAAGTAAAAAGAAATAATGAGCTGTCCTCAATTGCTAGTAGTTTTAATCGAATGATTGTCAAAACTCGCGAGCTGGTAGCGCTTGTTGCCGAAAGTAGCGAAAAATTATCGGATTCTGCTCGTGAGTTGACATCTGTCAGCAGCGAGTCAAAAAAGAGCATAAATACGCAAAAATCAGAAATAGAACAAGTGGCTGCTGCAATGAACGAGATGGCTGCCACCGCGCAAGAAATAGCACGTAATGCTGACTCTGCCGATAAAGGGGCTAGAGACACTAGTACACAGGCCAAAGAGGGGGCTGGAATAGTTGATGAGGCCGTAGAGGCAACCAATTTATTAGTAACAGATGTTGAAAGCGTGTCAGGACGTATTACAAAATTAGAATCCGATAGCGACAGTATCGGTTCAATCATCGATGTCATAAAAAGCATTGCTGAACAAACCAATCTACTGGCCTTAAATGCAGCGATAGAAGCGGCACGTGCTGGAGATCAAGGACGTGGATTTGCGGTAGTCGCAGATGAAGTTCGCACCCTGGCTCAACGTACTCAAGTTTCCACTGCTGAAATTCAGGCGGCAATTGAGCGCTTACAAGAGGGAACAAGCAGTGCTTCGATAGCCATGCAAGCAGGTCAGAAAAACGCAGAAGGGGCGGGTACAAAGGCTGTTCAAGCCGGAGAGGCGCTGCAGAAAATAGCATCAGCAGTGCAGGGGATTACTGATATGAATGCGCTTATCGCCTCTGCTTCTGAAGAGCAAACCAGTGTATCAGCCGAAATTAACAAATCATTAGTGACTTTGCATGAGGCTTCTGATGAATCAAGTATTGGCGCTGAAAAAATATCCGGAGCAAGTGAAGAGTTATATGTACTGTCTAATGATTTAAAAAATATAGTATCTAAATATAAAATTTAATGATTCATGAATGTTTGCGAACTTGAAAATAAAAAAATATATTCATAAATCACTATCTTTAAAGCTGGAATTTGTAAGTGTGCCGACCTAAGCCTGCAAATCCGTCTGCTTGAAAAGAAACAAGAGTCGCCTTGTCTGGAGGTAAGACAGTTCGAATGTATAGAGTGTCACCTGGCTAACAGTAGGTCAGAAGGAAATCATAGGAAGTTAGAGGTATACAGCCTGACCGCGCTTATACCGTTATTTTTGAGGCATTAGCCACGCCCGGCTGGTTGTGCTTGTTATGTGTAAATAGCAGACCACCCCGTATCTGTTGCTTTCAATCTTAGGTGTATTTTTGTAGGGTTACTTACTGTATTGTATGGTTTTTTTGCTTCTCCGGCAGACGCCAAATATGCTGTTGTATCATTCGTTTCTTCGAATGACTACCGGCTAGGTGTATAGGGAGGCTAAACAATCTTATAATTTTGAAATGTACATTCTATAATTCGATCAGGGGCAAACAATGGCCAGCTTATTAGAAACACGGCATTTAGGAAAATCGGGGCCAATAGTAAGCCCTATGGGCATGGGGACCTGGGCAATGGGAGGGCCTTTTTTTAGCGGTGAGGGCGATTCCCTACCAGCTGGCACAGCGCTGGGCTGGGGGAAAACACAAGACACGCAATCTATTGCCGCTTTAAGATATGCTGTCGAAAATGGTATTACCTTTTTTGACACGGCTGATTGCTATGGCGCCGGTCACAGCGAAGAAGTATTGGGCCAGGCACTGCGCACTAGTAGAGACGAAGTGCTTATCGCTACCAAATTTGGCAACACCTTTAACCCACAACAGCTAACTTTAACGGGAACCAATGTCACTGCAAAATACATTCAAAAAGCCTGTGAGGACTCGCTGCGTCGCTTGCAAACCAGCTGGATTGATCTCTACCAATTACATATCCAAGGATTGTCTGCAAAAGATATAGAAGTATTAGTTGAAGCGCTGGAAAGCTTGTGTGACCAAGGAAAAATACGCTACTACGGCTGGAGCACTGACCAAGTAGAGCTCACTTCTCAGTTTTTAAACAAACCCCGTGCTGTTGCACTGCAATTTGATATGAATGTCTTAAACGATGCTCCGCAAATGTTAGAAACTGCAACCTATAATCAGTGCGCGGCTATTATTCGCTCTCCTTTGGCGATGGGTTTTTTAAGCGGAAAATACCACCCTCATACGCAGCTCCCCAACAATGACATCCGCAGTAACCCACCTGAATGGGTTAAGTACTTCACTAAAGGAGGAGCTGCGAAAACAAATTTGTACCAGGCCCTGCAGGCCATTAGGGAAATTCTAACCAGTAACAATCGCACTTTAGTGCAAGGGGCACTTGCCTGGATCTGGGCTAGGGATAGCCATTGCATACCCATCCCCGGAATTCGCACTATTGAACAGGCAAAAGAAAATATAGGAGCGATTGAGCACGGCCCATTATCGCCAGCACAAGTAGTGGAAATATCCGATATTTTAGCGCAATTTCATAACAATCACGAAACTCGTTGATAGCCTTTAACGACAGGGATGTCGATAATTAGGCATTACAGGACTGTACGCTGTGGGGATTGTGGATTAGCTTTGCTATGGGGAAGCCAATTTGCCGAGAAGTGTTGTCATTTAATCTTTGGCCGTCCTATATCCCCCAGCGTCTTATATCCTCCAGCCCGATATATTGCAGAGCGGTGAGCAAAATAAAAAAACTCAAAGAGCATCTTAAGATCAATAAATTGGAGGTTTGAATAGAATACATAAAAGCCAGTGTAGGTGTTTGATTTAACATTCCAGAGTTGTTAGCTTGGCCTTCATTTAGCTATTTTCTGGGTTGCCACAAGTTGCTTCTTTCATAGATAAGCTCGCAGTATCCATACAGCGATAATACCCGCACACATTGTTAACGCTAAGCTTCTTGTTAGTATGGCTATAACAAGGGCAATACTGGCAGCAACCCACTCTGTTACGCTCCCCTGAACAACTATCACAGCAAGTAATGCTGATATAAGGCATCCTGGCAATACCGCAAATGCCCGTGCCCAAGAACCTGTAGCAGGCAATTTTGCACCTAGTAGATAACCTCCAATACGGATTAGATAAGTCCCAATTGTCAGGCCTACAATTAATATCCATTGATCAGTCATGTGGAATAACTCCCGCGACGAAAGCACCTGCGACGCCGCCAAATGCCAGCGCCCATGAAGGCTCGATTGGTGCAAATAGTGTGAGTGAACCTGCACAGCTAATAGATATTATCCATGGCAGCAAATCCCCAACGTCTTTCCATAAATTACGAAGAATCGCTATAAATGCAGCGGTGAAGGCGAAATCCATTCCAATAGCTTGCGGCGCGGGAAGTATCTTAGCAAAAGTAACCCCGAAGACTGTCGCCATTGTCCAAACAAAAAGTAGACAAGCACCACCTCCGACTAAGTACCAATATCCAACAGTACGACCCTTTGCGCGGGTGGCATGCATCAATGCCCAATTCTCGTCTGATGTTAAATGAACACCAAGCATGATTTGCCATAAAGGACGCCCGACTAACTCGTCGCGAAGAGATGCAGTCATCAGTAGTATTCTTAGGTTCAATGCGATTCCTGCGACAAGAGCCGCCAGAGAGCCTGCTCCCGCAACTAATCGCTCAGTTGCTATAATTTGCGACGAGCCGGCAAAGACAAACATGCCCATTATACCTGTTTGCAGTCCATTCATTGCGGCTTGAGCAGCCAGCAAGCCAAAGGCTGCCCCATATATGGCAGCTCCAAATGCCAATGGTGTTATGTCCCGAAACCCTGATCGAAACTCTGCTTGCGGTGATAGACGTTGTTGTTGCTGGGTCGCTGTCATTGAGATTCTCAGTTGCTTGGTGAACTTTGTTCGGTATAATGAACGTTAATTATTTGTTTGTCAAAAAAAACGAAAGCATAATATAATGAACGGAATGAAAATATGAAAGCCACAGAACTCGTTGCTAACGCCATAGGTAGAGAAAGAAAGCGGGCAGGGTTAAGTCTTTCAGCACTTGCTCTAAAGGCGGATCTTGCAAAATCAACGCTGTCGCAACTTGAGGCAGGAAAGGGTAATCCCAGTATCGAAACCTTGTGGGCAATTGCCTCTGCATTAGATATTCCCTTTAGTTTTTTGTTTGAGAACATTACAACAAGCAGTCAACTGATACGTGCACAAGAAGGTGCTGAGATGTCTTCGGATTCCTCTAGTTTTTCTACCGTACTGCTCGATAAGTGTCCGCCAATGAGACGCCGCGACCTTTATCGCATCAACCTTTTACATGGATCTGTTCGTAAAGCTGATCCACATCCACAAGGCACAGTCGAGCATGTATTTATCTGCGACGGATTGGTTCGTATAGGGCCAGCGGGTGGTACTGAGGACATTCAATCAGGCGATTATTTTCGCTACCCGGCAGATGTAGCGCACTCCTATGAGGCTTTATCTGAAACAGCCAGCATACTACTGGTGATGGAAACCACCAGTTAACAGCAAGTAACTCCTTCAAAAGGTACTGCGCAATTAACGCGATAAAATAACGGCGATTGACTATATTTAGGCCAATAGCAGCGTTTGTAGGTAGTAACAGCTTGGGTTTGAAAATTGATTTTAAAAATATCACTAAGACAGGCATGTTTAAAAAATCTAATGAACAGTATCGTATAATGCCCTTGACCTGCCTTTATGACTGTTGCCTGTAATAGAACAAAATGTGGCTTTATTGCTTATTTATCTATTTAGGCTCGCTTCGTATTATGACCCCACATTACACATACGGAGCAAACAGATGAAATCCTTAAGCAAAATATCTTCCCTATTGGCAGTCGCGGCCTTGTTGTTCAGTGTTAGTAGCTTGGCGGCCCCCGACCCTGAGCGATTTGCCCAGACACTCACCCCGGACAACGCCATTCTGGCGATGATCGATCACCAAACCGGATTGATGGTGGGGGTGCGTGACATGAATCCGGCCCAGTTGAAAAACAACATTCAGGGACTCAGCAAGATGGCCAAGGTGCTTAACCTGCCAAGCGTAGTCACCGCCAGTTACCCACAGGGACCAAATGGCCCAGTCATGTCAGAGATCAGCGACATTTTAACGGACGCTATCGTTGTGAATCGTCAGGGTGAAATCAATGCCTGGAAGTCACCTGAATTTAGAGCGGCCATTAAAAAGTCCGGCCGTAAGAAAATCATCATGGCAGGTATTGTGACCGACGTGTGCCTAATGTTCCCGGCTATCTCGGCTGTGGCTGAGGGTTATGATGTGTATGCGGTGGTGGACGCCTCGGGTACTTGGGACGCAGTGAGCCGTGAAGCCGCTATTCATCGTATGACCCAAGCAGGCGTTAAGGTGGTAACTTGGGCCTCTGTCTTGGCCGAGATCATGGATGACTGGCGCAGCCCCAAGGGCCAGCAGTTAGGTGCAGTATTGGGTGAGCACACGGCTTACGGATACGTGTACCAGAGCTATATGGCTAACCAGAAATAATCAACGTTATAGGGCAGTGGGCAGAGCTTTCTGCCCCTTCTTTAGCTGAAATAAATGTCTACTGCGCTCGTCCCACTGGCTTGCTCTGCTCGCTACTAAATGAAGTTATTTAGAATGACTAAACGGCGACATCTAATATCACACATATCGAACCATTGGGTCACCTTCGCTACGCCCCTATTTCAGGACGAACACTAGCTACGAATCAAAACTATCGGCCAGATAATCCAGTAACACGCGCAATTTTGGGGTAACCCCTTTACGGCTGGGGTATACAGCATAAATATCCAAAGAGTTACCCACACACCCATCCAACACCCGCACCAGTTTATTTTCTTTAAGTTGGCCCACACATAAATAGTCAGGCAGCAGGGCAATGCCCAAATGATCCACCGCCATCTGTAACAACACATTGAAATCGTCGCAGATAAAGGCGGGATTGATATCCACGTATTTTTTTTGATTGTCGACGGTTAGCTGCCAGCGCTGTTTTTGGACCGAGGCACTCATGAACAAACAGTTATGTTGGGCTAGATCATCCGGGGTTTTTAAGGTTATAGGGGCCTGACTCTCGGCTAAATATTGCAAACTGGCATACAAGTGCAATTTCACCGAGCACAGCCTTTTGGAAATTAAATTTGAATCCGTCGACGGCCCTACTCGAATGGCCAAATCAAAGCCTTCTTCAATCAGATAGATGCGGCGATTACTTAAGCTTAAGTCCAGCTTCACTTGGGGGAAAGACTCATAAAACCCTGGCAGGCGAGATGCTAACAAGGCTTGCCCCACCGTTACCGAAGCACACACCTTTAACCAGCCCTTGGGCACCGCTGCCATGGCTTCAACACAGCCTTGGGCGTTGCTCATTTCTTCATGAATGCGGGCACAGTGTTCGTAATAAATTTGGCCAATTTCGCTGAGGCGTAACGAGCGTGTGGTGCGTTCTAACAACAGCACCCCCAACTGTTCTTCCAAACGGCTCACCTTGCGGCTGATGTTGGACTTGGGCAGGCCTATACTGTTAGCAGCCTTAGTAAAACTGCCCTGTTCCACTACAGTGCGAAAAACCATCATGTCATTTAGATCGGGCATTGTTACTCCAGATGGAACGTTAAGTTACTCATGCAAGTATTTATCGCCTAGCAGATTACAAATATACTGGTTTAAAATCAATTCAGCATACAATAAATTCAGGAGCACAGAGTGGAAATTTTAAAATTTGATGACCTAACCCAAGGTGGCTTTGCCGGGCTTATTGAACGCCGTTTTGTCATGGACCAAAGAGTCTTTGGCAGCTCCAAAATAGCTGGGGTATTTGACGGCATAGGCAATTTTGTTTATCTGGCCGATGCCAACTTTTTACCCAAGGGAGAAACCGGTATGCACGCTCACCAGGAAATAGATGTGATCTCTGTGATGGTAGATGGACGCGTGAGCCATGCCGGTTCGCTGGAACACGGCCAAAGTCTGCATTGCGGGGCTGCTCAGGTCCAACGGGCCGGTGCACAAGGGTTTGAACACAACGAAATTAACCCCGATGATACACAAAACAATATGATCCAACTCTGGGTAATGCCAGATGAAGCCGGTGAGGATGCAGGTTATAAAATGTATGAACCCAAGCAGGGAGAGGTTACCCATATTTACGGTGGCCCCAAAGGACAAGATGACACCTTTTATAGTGATACTTCCATAAGCGTGGCTAACCCCAACGCTGGGCAAATCATTAAGCAGGAGGGCAACGTGATGGCTTACCTCACGCGCGGCAAAGGGGCCATCAATGGCGAGGCGGTACAGGGTCGTACTTTAGTGCGCAGCGCTAGCGGTGTGAAGTTTATAGCAGAAGAAGATAGCCAGCTTATTTTAATTTACTTAACGCACTAATCGAGCAAGCCCATGAAGCAAGCCAATATACCCCCCCCTAGCAAGCA
>Ga0209396_1002084_pt1 | contig 21367 bp, 20 predicted proteins | sample GOMGulsemesocosm_6_FD_184638 | JGI IMG/M metagenome (GOLD analysis project Ga0209396, IMG submission 184638) | Methane-oxidizing microbial communities from mesocosms in the Gulf of Mexico - GOM8C Gulf of Mexico (SPAdes) (version 2) | ecosystem: Environmental > Aquatic > Marine > Cold seeps...
AGGCCTTATAATGTTAGCTCAACATAATATCCCTGCAGCCATCAGCACATTCGAGCAAGCAATTAAAGCTGGAATGAATCATTCATACCGTTTTAAAAATCATCCGCTAATGTTAGAAATTGCCGAACCCCCTGAATTTAAAAAATTACTACCAATGTTAGAATCAAAAAACAAAGAGCAACGCCAAGCAATCATAAAACTTGAGCATTTAGTGAAAGATGTTTTATAAAGCTCATTTGACTACGATAATAAACTCAATAACATTGATAAAATACAATCGAGGCATCAAGGACTAGTGTCCGATTATTTTTAAGTTTTGCTATGCTTATTAAAAAAAACTTTTACTTGAAGAGAATTCATCTGAGAAATGTGGAAGTGACGGCATAAACCGTCCTTTTAACAACGTTATATAACAGAAGTTTCAACTTAATTAAAACGAAAAAACCCCTGATAAATCAGGGGTTTTTAATATGGCGGTGAGCGAGAGATTCGAACTCTCGAAAGGGATAAACCTTTACACGCTTTCCAGGCGTGCGCCTTCAGCCACTTTCTAATTTAAACCTCAATAAACCTCTACAAAAAAGCAATGAATATCAAAAGGTTAACAATTTAGTAAAATAAAAAATAAGATCCCATTTGGAACCCTACCATATAAGAGCCCCATGCTAACACTTGTTCAACACGAAAAAAAGCGACAATAAAAGTCCCCAGAAGTCCCCAGGTACTTTATAGGTTTATTCAAAGGATTTAATGACTAATATAGAGATATATCAGGATTGGATTGATGGTTTTGAATCTAGAGTTTAACCAAAACTGTCAAAAATTTTTTTTGGGGGGGGAGTTACAGCTTAAGACATGACTTTATTTACCACATAGTGACACAGACCGGATCGACTACATTTAAAATTAAGAGAGACTATGTTTAGATTAGTAGAAGGCGCTTACAGTAGCCATAAACGCCAGGACATTAAGTATTAAAATAAACTAAGAATCGCAAAGAAACCAGTCTTCATTTTTATCCCATGCTAGAACACCTGGTTGTGATGTTAAGCTTCCCATTGCAGGATTATTTAGTACGTTTACGGGGGCATCTGCAAACGAAAAGCCCGCCATGCGAAGTTTCAACTTAGAACCATCTTTAGAAAATCCCTCCACGAAAGCAAGAAGTTGTCCATCATTCTGATACCATTGAATAGGGCCAGAAGGTTGCCCATTGGTGAAATCAATTGACAAGTTACGTCGAGCTTGAAATTTCAGTTTACCGTTTTTACACACTTTGCTACCAACATTATTCTCATTGAAAATATCTTTTGCATTTTGAACTCTTGCTATTGCCATAGCTTCAGCTTTTTCTTTTTCAGCTCGGATTTGTTTAAATCGCTGTTGTTCTCTTTCAATTTTCAGGGTAGCGATTCGTTCTTTCTTAGCTTTCTGCTCTGCTAATTTTTTATTTTCCAATTCAACAGTTCTAGTAATAAAATCGGTTTGTTGAGTCAAGTTTAATTTTTTGGTAGCAAAATATACTTCATCAGGCTTAACTCTTACCATATCAATAACGGATGCTGTAAATATTACACCTAGGCCTAATTTAGCATTAGCATTTGCTGTAGCATCACCATCCGTATCAAGAAAGTTACTATCACATAAATGATAAAGAGGTCTTTCCTCATTATTCATTCCTCCCCGTACACACTTATGTAGCTTACTAGATCCATGTCGAGTATTTATTCCCTTAAAAGCAACTCCAATTACCTTTTTTTCAGGCTGAATATAAATTGCTTGAGTTGCACTTGATGAGTCAACACTCTTGTAGACTTCTTTATCGAAATCAATATAATAAAGATCCTCACTGGAGAAAGGTACAACGCCAACAAATCTATATTCAGATTTGAGATGGTTCTCTGCATAAGACTTCTTCTGGTTGTTATTCTTTGATGTATCACTCGTTGAAGCGCAGCTAGAAAGAAAAACAGTAACAACTAATGCTATTAATTTATTCATTTTATTACCTTTTTATTTTTTATTTTTAAATTAGTATTTGAAAATGCACAACCTGTGAGCACAAAAAATGACTAATAAAGTTACATGCCTATGTAACCTGACTCAGGGGGTGTGACATATAGGTTTTTAAAGCCTATAAACAACTGGATTAAGTCGCATAAAACCCAAAGTCATAGGGTTTTATTGTGTATGGCGTTACATTAACCCAAGTTTATTACATCTCCTGAGCGAACTGCATAGGCATGTAAAGTTATTAAGCCGTTCATTTCTGTTGAATTCTTTTTGTTGATGCTAAGCCAATTACACTCAATAAGAGAATTGCTAAAGTTGATGGTTCGGGAACTTCAATTGATTCAATATATGTTCTAAAATATAAGTCATTACCGACTCTCTCTGAGCCGTTTGCCGACATAAACCCATTTTCATATGAATCATTACCTGTAAAATAAAATAAATAGCCAGAATCATTAGTATTTTGATGCGACGTACTTAAATTAAAGCTGTATTCACTCCCTTCTGATAATGATATTTCAAATGATGAAAAATCGATAAAATTCCATGATGTAAACTCAAAACCCTCAGCATTTGTCACAGCTGTTGCTAGCCTATTACTTCCTTCATACAAATCTATAAATAGATCCTCTGCAACACCATCATAGGTGTAACCTTTCAAATCAAGTCCAGCTAAACTACCTGAAATCCCAGCAGTAAAAGTTTGAGACAGCTCTATACTCCCACGGAAGTATTTTCCTATCTTAGTCCCCCCTCCAAGCCCAGCGTCATTAACTTGGTCTAAAATCAATCCCGCATTAGCAGTATTTCCTAATAACCCGAGAGTTATTACTATGCTTATTGATATGGACTTTATAAATTTAATACACATACATTCCCTTATTGAATACAGATTAATGATCCGTAATAGGTTTATGAAAACCTAATACGGATTTAGGTAGTGTCAATTTGTTATTCGACATTTATCATTTTCAAAGGTACAGAATTAAATGTGCACCTTAAAAACACAGTTTTTAATGATCTAAGCTGTGGTAGATGAATATCAACTAGCTATAACGGAACTTGGTAGTGAAACAATATAAAACAGTGTGATTTAGTGTGAATTACTCTAAGTATTATATAGTTATATTTATACCGTAGTTTCTTGATATTAGTTTATTAAATGTTTAGACTCTGTAAAAAAAATAAAAGCCCCCCCCCCCTTATATGTATAAAATTAATGATTTTCTGCTTTCAGCAGATATTGATTCTGCGACCAGAAATAATGAAATAATAGATTTAACCCATCAAGAGCAAGATGCATTAAAACTCTTTTTTGCATCCGATGATGGGTTTGTTGAGACCCAAACTCTTGAATCAGAAGTTTGGGGGGAGCGTGTAGTAACGAAAAACTCATTACGTAAGCTGATAAGTGACTTGCGTTTAAAGTTTAATGATAAAGAGTCATTTAAAAACATCAGAGGTAAAGGTTACCAACTTACCTTTGAGCACATAGAGAACTCAATAGAAAATGACAAAAATCAAAAGCTATCTAATTTACAGTTAAGCGCAATTATCTTTGTACCACTTTTAGTTATGGCAGCCTTATTTTACAATTACGCCAGCAGTAATCAGAAAGCTCCCCTACCTAAAATATCAATGCAAACAGTATTTGAATCTAATGACTACATTTTAGATTATGCAACATACGGCAAGGCTCTGTTTGTTACTGCACGAGACAATAAAACCTCTAAGGTATATAAGGTGTTAAACCGTCAAAATACTATACTTATGTCTGCTAACTACTCTGGTGCATACCGAGGTATAGAGATTCACAGTAGCGGCCGAACAGTGATGCATGTTGTGGAAGATTCAAAATGCAAAATTAAAATCTTTGAAAGACCTGTGGAAGAGCAAATTGATGAAATCCCCTGTAATAGACAGAATGCTTTCCCTTCATTTGATTGGATTAATGACACAAAGTTCTATATTACTTTTAATGTAGACCCTAATTCATCAATCAAACCTTTCATATATGACTTAGAAACAAAGCGATTAGAAGAAGTGACTACAACAAACTTTGAGTCTGAAAGTGGTAACAAATTTATTGATGCATTTATTAAAGCTCGCGGTAATGGGATGTTTTCACTGCGAGAAGATCATTTAGATCAAATGTCACTTACGTTCTTTAAAGGAGATAAACGAAAGGTTCTTTATCAATTCAGATCAAAACCTTATTCTATTGCCGTATCACAAGATAACTTGTTTTTTGTTGGTAATAATAATGAATTGTTCAAAATGGACTTATCAGATGACATCCTCGCCCTGGATAGTAATATCTCGTTATTATTAGCACCCCAAACAACTAAAATAGATGACCCACTAATTCTTGAAGACAAACTATATTTTTCACTAGGTAACATAGCCAAAGAAGTAATACATAGCACATCAGGTAAGTTTACATACAGCCTAGAAAATGGCATCCGTGATTTTACATATACCGACAAGGTACTTTCAGTTTTGGCATTGACCAACAGTGGCTATGTTATCGAACAACTAAAAAATGAAGTTGTCTTCAATACTATTTACTTAGATACAGACCTAAGTTTTAGACACTTAGCATTTTTTCAAGACGAGATTTATTTAGCTGGTTCATCAGGCATTTACAAAGTAGTTGATAGAAAACTAGTTCAGATTAGCCATATCAAAACAGCCGAATTAGTATCCAATGGTCAATGCATGATTGCAGAAGGAAATGGAATCCACTTATTTGAAAAACAGACTAGCAGTTTTACGATTGCAGAAGGAAATGGAATCCAGTTATTTGAAAAACAGACCAGCGGTTTTACAAAACTTGTAGAGCAAGGTGAAAGAGCATTTCAGAGTAAAAACGGCTGTTTATTTGTAGACAATTTATCTGGCAACATCGTTAATGAAAAACGAGAGAAAATTTCTAAGCAAACTAAAAACAGGCTATTAATCGAGCACCAAGGCAAAATAGCTCACAGATACAATGTCAATGAAGAAACTCATATCGTAGACCTAGAGACAGGTGGCTTGATAACTAAAACTAAAAGCCGTGCATTTCAGACTAGACTCATCTCTTATGACGATGATATTTTGTACCTCGCTCAAGATGATGTTAACACCTCAATTATGAAGCTGAAGCTGAATTAGAATAACTTGCCCCTGTAACAAAATCTGTGTAACTGCCTATCATTAATATCCAACTAGGGTTTAGGATAGGCAGACTATAAAAATTAGTTAGCTACAACCAAAAGCTCGCTTAGCCACTACAGAAAATGAGTCAATTGGCTTTTCAACCTACTCTTTTGTTTATTACTTTTAAATAGGAAGGGGACTGAGTTGGTAGCTTTCTCAATCCACTTTTTAATATTAGAATTGGAGTCATTACTTCTCATTTGCTTAGCTAACTTCTGCTCAAAGTCCTTAGCTTCAACAGTTGTGTCTTGATGCACAAGTTGTAAGTAATGCTTTCTAGTATTGCTGCCATTACAGTGTGTCATTTGCTTTGCAATAACATCATCACTTACGCCAGATTCTTTAGCTAAGGATCCGAAGGTATGACGGAGATACCTTGGAGTTATCGGTTCTTTAATCCCAGCCAATAACTGCAAACGTTTCATATCATTTCTATATTCAGCTTCGGAATATGGCTCTCCCGTTTTCGGGTTAACGAGTAAGAATTGGACGGTTTCATTTTTTACAAAAACGCCCTTCTCATATATTTTTATTTCTTTTAACTCATATTGTTTTGCATTTTCAATTAACTCAACCAGTGCTTCATGAGTATGCTCATAGATGTCTATACTATGTGCAACGCCCTTAGCGATTTTAGTTGTTTTGTACCCTATGATTGCACATGCCCTGTTAAGCTCAATTTTAAGCTGCTCTTTATAAAGAGTTATATCATCAACAGCACTACTGCGCATTTCACCAGACCTGCGACCATCATTACGGGCATGGATTTGAAAAGCTAACCAAATAGGGTAAAGCCCCTCTGATTTAACAAGTTCTACATCTAAAGACTCTATATCTTTAACTTCTTGTTCCTGTAATTTAGTTTTCTTAATAACAGAAACTAATTTCGTCTGCTTAACTGAAGCCTTGATCTCCTTAAAGTCAATACTATGATAACGGACAAAGCTCATTTGTTTCTGGCGTTCCGCTAACTTAATTACCTTTTCCAGATGTTGTAAAACTTTGAAAATTACACCAACAGACAAGCTACTGCTTAGCGCCCACTTTGCTATGACATCATGAGTTAGGTTATTCAAAGGTATTTCACCAAAATTTTTAATAATCAAATTACATTTGTGCCTGTAATCTTTCAGTGTTTGCTGCTCATAGCCTTTATTTTCGAAGTCATTGTAGACTGAAACAATCTGCTCTACGTTAACCTCACTAATTGATGTTTTGAACTCAATTAATTCTTCTTGAGACATTTTTTTGATTCTGTTTACTAGTTCAATCGCATTATATAAGCCATTCAAACTCAAAGGCTCACTTAACCTGTGCCTTATTGCCTTAATCCCTGGAGCTATTTTTTTATTTAACTTAAATTTATTAGGAAGAACTTCCAAATAAGGGATATTCTTTTTCTTTATTATTAACCTTAAAACTTCAGTGGAGAGAGTTTTATCTTGCTCAGCCATTGAATCTATATGTAACTGACTTTTATTTAATAAACTATTTTCCTTCTGTTCCGCTATTTTTAAAATGCCATCATCTGCTATATTCTTCAGACATGTGGCTTTACCTCTCGACTCAAAGAAATCCCCCTTGAAAGAGATCGAAGTTACAGATGAGGTAAACTCAGAATTCGGAAACATTAATACCCCCAACGTAAAGTTTTACAATGAAAACTTAAACCAAGGGCTCTGTCCTGAAATTTGGGGAGTAAATAAAACAAGTCAACATATGGATTCATGCAAAGCCTAATTAGTAAAATTAATAGGCTCTCTATTATTCACATAAGCATGCACAAACCGAGAGAAGAACTTATTTTTTAACTTTTATTTAAACAAATTAAGTCTTATGAATAGTTATAAAAAAGAGCTGACATTGACCTATCAATGCAGCACTAATTTTATACTTTTTGACCTATTTCCCTTTTGATTTCTTTTAATGTTGTCCTTTCTAAACTACACCATAATAAACGTCTCATTTAATGTTAGTTGGGCCTTTGAATTGTTTTCGGGAAGTGGGGTAACCAGGTTCAGCCCAACGACTTTAATCACTCGATATTAATGCGCTGTCTACATCAAGTTTTCAAATCATAGCTATTGTGACAGAAAAGAAATTTCCGTAATAATGTAAGATTATGCATAACAAGAAGATGGCACCTTCTAAAAGAAGCAGCGCATTTTTACAAAGTAAAAACTGCAAAAAAAAAGTCTTGGAACAAGACAAACCAAAGCGTAGCGTAATGGAAACGAAGTTGCAATGAAGCGAAGCACGCGCATGTTCGGGCTGGCCCGAACCAACCCCGCTACAGTTTTGCCTTAGCAAAAGATACTGAAAAATTTGCAAAATTTTGAAAGTATCCCTTGATTTTTCGGAAGAAAAATAACTCACAGCGATAGCTGAAACGTAAATGCAGAATGCATACGTGAGAGTTGATTTAGGGGGGTTGGTACGGGGCAACGCCTCGAACATGCGCGCATGGTTTTAAATGCTAGAGCGCAGCTCGTAAAGTTATCTCATTGCGCAGCAATAATAGAGATGACGTGCATTTCAAACCATATGACTGTATTACAAAGTAATAAAGTCAAGCCGAAGGCTGCTTTAGTTGTGATAATTATCACAACTTTCATCACTAGATGTTTTTCACAACAACTCGTGATGAATGTTCCAATCAATTTATCAAAACAAAATAATTCGCAACAGGTAAAACTATATAAAGACACTCAATTAGCAAAACAATTTTATGGAGTGTTTTAGTGATTACTATTAATAACACAGATAACGGCAATATTTTAAATGACTACTCAAAATACCTTTCATTATTAATGTATTTTGAAAGAGGTGTTAATAATAACATCACCGGAAAACGTAGGCGTGAATTAACAATTAAATTGGTTGCTCGTTTTAATATAATCTCACCTCTTATCATTCGTTGGCTTTATGGCATTAGCCGTCATCAAGCACTTGAACACCTAAACAAGTTGGTCAAAGAAAATTTACTTATAATGGTTCAAACACACCGTTCACCTGATGGTCGTGTATATACGTTGTCTTATGATGGGGCAAAATATGCAGAAGAAGTATTGAGCATGCAGATATATTTTCGTTCAGCAAAAAATCCAGCTTTAAATATCAATCAAAATTCAATCTTGCACGATTTAATTTGTTTATATGTGAGTATGCGGGGAATACAAAATACATTAGCTAGTGGCATACGCTCCTCACTTTGGAGTGGGTTCGTTACTGAGATTGAATTTAAACGATTATTTAAAAGCCATGAGGTACGTAACGTCGATGGTATTTTAAAAATGAACGATGATAGTTACATTGCGCTTGAAGTAGAGCATTCATTTAAAAATAAAAATGCAAGAGAACAAATATTACAAAAATGGCTTTACGCTATAAAAAATGGCTATTACAGCAAAGTATTCTTATTTTCCCATTCACTTGCAATATTTTATGATATCAAGAGGTTTCATAAACAACTATTTGAAGAATTACCCAATCGATTTGATAAAAAAACAAGACAGCCAATATTAACTGATAGTGATGTTGAGTTACTTAAATCATCCATTATTTACCGCACTAAATTCTGCGATGAAATATCAGAGCTCTTTTATCAATAGACTATCAATAAAAAAGAGCACCCTTAGGGTGCTCAGTCATTAACGTTAAAACTTAATTCATACCGATAACTTAAGTATGCAAATAAACCTGATATTAAATAAGGTATTACCGCTCCAAAAAGTAATTGAAAGCTTGAAAGTGGGAATTGAGGATTCACCTCAATAATTTTAAGAATACTCAATATAGCTACCAAAATCGACATATCAGCCATCACTTTAAAAATCATTTTAAATTCTTTCATAAGTATACTAATAAGTAAGTTTTTCTTTGTTCTCATGCAAATCTCCTTTTTGTCTTGATTGCACAAGTAAATAGCGCTGATGCAGGGAGAATTTTGTCTTAAGAAAGAAAAAACGAGCAACTAGTGCTCGTTTTTTATCTTGCTCTTGCCTTACCATCGAATAACCTACCGCGCTTTCGGGCAAGCTATACAGCAACAATTCCTACATTGTTACTCTTCCTAATAGTGATCCGCCCTAGGAGGCGGGAAGCGGCATCTTGCGAAGTTGATGGGTGAGCGACTCTTTTAATATATTATGGTCTACCTTTAATTAAGTACATACCGAGGAGATTATTAAAGGCTAAGTCATAACTAATACATGTTACCAATCATCATCCATAGATGAGAATGAATCATCAAATGAACTAAAACTGTCATCCATCCCAAAGCTATCATCAATACTGCTTGAACTACCAAATGAGTCAAAGCTGTCAGTGGTAGAAATTAAATCATCTGAAAACATTGAGCTGTTATCCATAGAGTTATGCATATCAGACATTGAATCACTTCCGTATACGTTTCCTCCGGCATCTACCCCCCCCAAAATTCCACCGATCATTAGTAGGCCTGAAGCGGGATTTACGATCATATCTTCAGTTTCATCAAATGTGTTAGAAATAGAATTAATACCATTGATATCATCATCGTTTATGAGCGATGAATCATCGTCACCAAGTATACTCGCAGCAATACCTACTCCTGCTAACGTAGCGGTTAAATGACTATCATCCTTTACATACCTATCTTTTTTACGTTCTGATGCATTAAACCTACTTGTTGCACCCTTTTTCATTGAAGCTGTGTGCTCTTTTTGCTCTTCTATAGATGAGCCTGCAAGGGAGCTCAAGAATGACAGAAAACTAGCCGCATAAAAGAAAACAGCAATGACTTTAAAGTTGTCAGATAAAACAAATAAGGTTCCAACTACAAATAATACTCCAGCTAATTTATTCATTACTTCCTTCTCCTACTAAGAATCAATTACAACCCTAATCTACAGCGCCTGCTCCAATTCCATTGAGATTAAAAGTTTCTAAAACAATAACCATTAGTTAAAACATCCGATAGGAGCTTACTCTATAAGGATTGAAGCATTGCTGCTTGGTAGTGCACAAACAAATAACTTAGGCTGCTTAGGGTTAGATGATTTATTACAGTCGGTAGTGTTTTTATCTTTTGACGCAAGAATATTCTCATACAAAGTAAACTTTGCTCCCTGGTCTTTCAAAAATCGGCCAAGGTCTGTGTTCGCTACTTTAGATTTTGTGTTAACTTCCTGACTTTGAAAGTAGTCATTTACTTTCTTTTTATCATCAATGCTTTTTGGGATTAACCATTCTATTTGTTGCTCATTAATACCTTGCTGTATAAGCGATGTCTTAAGTTCATTCTTATCAAGGTTTTCAGTTTTCCCACCTAGGTAGCCGCCTAAGTCAGGATCATCAAGGAAGTTATAGGTTTTTGAGTCCGGTATAGCTTTCAATTTAGCGGCTACTTTGCCACCCACAACAGTTGATAATTTATTTGCCTCTGACTTCCTGAAATAAGCAACAATGTCATTTATTTGTGCATTATCAGCCTGCTCATTCAGTACGCTTTTATCAGTGTCATTAAAGGCTTTCTCCGCTTGCTCAGTAACTAAACAATACAGTTGATATACCTTTTCAATGCCAAGTTGTTTATTCACCGTAATATAGTGAGTATTACGTGATGCTAACCAAGCACACAGATAAGCTGTATTTTTAAGGGACAACAAAACAGCTTTATCATTGATTAACAGCTTATACGCAGGTTTGTTTGCAGAACCGCTCTTTGAAACTAAATCCAATACTATTTGGGGTATTCCAACTGTATTATTATGGTTACTACCTTGCTTGTTGGTTAGCTGCTTACTATTAAGAGCAGGCTCCTCAATACTCTCTGTTAATAGCCCACTTGGTCTCAACCTTTCAGGCATCATTTCACCAAATATTGTTTTAGATTCTTCACATGAAAATTCGTATTGGTGAATAAAATCTAACCTGCTTTTACTGGTGGCGAACGAATTAGAAGATTGGGGTTTTGGTGATGAAGGCTTTACTTCAACAACACTAATGTTGTCGTGATTTCGTGAGCACCTAGCCATTAAATAATCAAAATCCCTAGCATAATTATCATAAGAACTTGCCAGATTCACATAAGCAAAATCGATGCTGTAGCTGTCCACATAAACATCTATTTCATTTGATTTATCATCAACAGAGTTTTGCCCAAGCCTTATAAACGAGTTGCATTTATTTTTAATAATCGCTGTCGCTGCATGGCGCTGGTTGATCATTGGCATGTGAAATTCAGGATCGTTTTTACTTATTGAAAGTAATTTTTTCTCACATGAACTGATGTCACACACGTTTTCATTTAAGCGGTTTAATGTTTCTTGATAAAAACAATCAGGGTTGTCACGACTAAAACATATCGTCAGTTTCGGCTTTGTATATTCCAGCTCTTCACCAAATTGAATTGGAATTCTCTGAATATGCTGCCAGAACAATTTAATATTATTATCAAAAAAATCTCTTACTTCTTTTTTTGTGATAGTTGGGTTAACACTATGAACATATATATGACTAGGCCAGCGCTCCGCAAAAAAACAGTAGCTCCAATACAGCCCTTGTAACAACTCTCTAGGATGTTGGCCTATAACACAGACAAAAATACTTTCTGGTTTGTAACTTTCAATACGTGCAAGCTTTCTTGAATTACTTCTTTTCATCACTATGCTACCCATGGTTCTTTAACTTTAAATAAAGAATGTTAATGATATTTATTGGTTTAATTATTTTTAGAAGTTTCTAAAAGAAATAACTTAATGATGAGCAATTGTAATGCAAGTTTTTATTTTTTTGAGGAAGTATATTTAACGGCGTTTTCTAATTTTAGTAGTGAAGTCATTTATCTTTCAGAGGTATACATTTATTAAACTCAATAACCTCAGGAAGTGTCTCTTCATATTCACTGATCACTGTCGCTATTTTTTCAACGATACTGCCATTGTGAATATTGCCATCTTCTGAGGCCATAAAATCAGCAAGTAAAGTTGTTAAGTTATCTAACTCTTCACCAGTGTTTATAGCTTTCGGTATAGAGATAATATTACCTGATGAAGACTTAAAACTAACCACTATTCTTTTTAGCTCTTTTGAAAAGGAGTATCACTCCAACTAAAGCAAAAAGCATAGGGATTATTAGTAAGAATGCTAGAGGATCACTCATTTGTTTCTCCTTGATTTATTTTCTATTCGGTTTGGTAACCAACTAGTAAAGAACCAAGCTAGTATGACTATAAATAGAATTAAAGTTATTAGAGATAATTGGAAATTAGTCATTATATTTTTCCTTGTCTTGTTTATATATATACCAACACCCGATAACTAAAACAGCTAGCGGAATGAGAAAAACAATCACGTTATTTTCCATTATTACCTCCAAGTACAACCATTAATTACTATTACCTCAATCAGACTTGCTTCGCTTGTGACTAATAACAAGTCCAACAATGATGAGTAAAACAGGTGTTGACCATATCAAAATATCTAACATAAGTTATCTCCACATTTTGCTTTATTCATATTAACTGAAAATATAGCCTACCTTGTTGATTAGAAACTTCTAATAAATTGCTTTTGAAAAAAAAGCATTATCATATGATCAAACGTTATAAACAAGGTGAGCACTATCAGCGCATTAATACTTAACTTTCCAAGGCATTATGAAATAAGAAAACTAATGGTTGAGCACAACTTAACTATTGATGACATTTCTAGTGAAGTGCTTGTTGAAATAGAACAAGCCATTTCAGCTATCCGTAAAACCCATGGTTTATTTGATACTAGACACTTTAAGCCAATACTGACGCTTTTGGATCACGATTGGTTACCTGAGGATATTCCAGTGTTATTACCACCCCCCTCATTTGTAGGATGAGCTGTTATTACAACGTGACTTAAAAAATAACTAAGCGAGGAGCAAAAGATGAAAAGCTATAATTTTCATAATAAAAAAGAAGAAAACTTCATTTTAGGGCAATATTCAAGTTTCATTATTTGGCTCTACCTAGCAGCCGTGCTGATTAATGAGATTTTTCTGAAAAAAGAAACAACCTACCCTATTGATACTCTAGTAGTCGTATTTTTGGTCTCGATACTTTGTTTTGTATTAAGCAGCTACTTCAAAATTAAGTATGCCGTATTATTCAACTTCAGATCGCTAAGGCTAGTTCGTCATATTGAGTTAAGAAAATGCTTATTTAATATAAAGCGAATTGCCATATTTGAAGAGCTATTAAAAGCCAATTTTATCAATATTTCTATATTAATATTAACGACTGTTAGTCATATCCATATTTACCAAAACCTACACATTAATTCTCTTATTCTTTTAATCGCCATAGCAATACAAATGTATTGTTTTGGGAGGTTAGTAACATTAAAAAGCCGTCAGGCGACCTTATACTTTCCTGAAGTAAAAAAAGCACATCAACAAGCTATAGGTGAACAAAAAGCACTAGCTGAAGCTGAGAAACACCTCCCCTGGTTAAAGAGAACATTTTGATATTACATTTATACAAAGGCAGCAACAGAGGTTTTACTTATATTTAAGTTACTTAGTGGTCACCCTAAACCCGTGCAAGTTATTGGTTACATCTCATACGTCATAGCAGTTATATGTGCATTGGCCTCATTCATAACTAATGAGATAAGGTTCATCTTTTTAGCATAGACAATCCTAATATGGACGGTGCTAGGCGAGATATTTTACCAAGACTGGTTTGTGAAAACACACAAACAAAAAAATACTAAAGTTAATGTGCTTTATTTACTCTGCTTTACCTTAAGTTCTTTCTTGTTTGTCTATCCTCCACTATTAAAAGGGGTATGGTTTAAAATAGGTGAAATATGCCTAATAAAGGAATAATTGTAAAAAAGATTAGCTGCATCTTAGCGCATGCAATTCCCTGCGTAATAATGTCGTTTTGCATGTTGTACTTTGCTTACCTATCTGTAATAGAACCCAATGAGCCATTAGCAATGAGATACCTTGCAGTTTCCAGTGTAAGCTTCTTTTAGGCTATTGGGGGATATTCTCGTTATTACGCAGGTAAGCAGGAACATAGCCCAATACTTGCCATTTTATATACGCTGTTCTTTTGAGTAGTTTATCAAACTAAGTAAAGTGCATAGTCTAAAATCAACAATTAATATTTATCTATTTAATACTATGGTTAATCATCAAAATAAACCTAGCGACTATAACTAAATTTTGTATATTTCTTTGCGTGTTTTAAAGGCCCGTTTACCACCTTCGAGTATTTCGCAACAACTATCTTGTGTAATTTTATTATCTATAGAACCAGAACCAATGACTGCTGACTTATCATTTGATGCTACTAAAGGTATAACTAATTCAGCATCACCTAAAACACCAATGTTGGAGTTATGAGTAACAACTATTATTTGCCTCTTCTCTTTACACTTCCTCAAGTTTGCTACTACGCTGTTAAATATAAATTCAGAATCTAGGTTATCTTCTGGTTGATCGATAATTAAAGGAAAACAACCATCAGATAGAATCAGAATAGATAACATAATTGATTGTTGTTGCCCTAAGCTTAATTGGCTTATGTCTTTTACATCTGCTGAATTAAGTTCTTTATTATGACGTGTAATAGTGAGCTTTGGCCTTTCTTTGAAAGAAATTGAAACAACTTTTTCTAGTGTTAATTTATTGATGGTGTTTACTAATTCATCTATATCAATTTGCTCAAAACCTAAGTCTACTAAGAATTGATATCTTTTGAACTTCATGTTCTTATAAAAGTCGATTGGCGATATACTATTAGCGATTTTGTTGCTTTTATCCCACCTGTGCCAATTCATAGTTTGCTTTAAAAATTTTGAGAAATCGGTAGATAAATACCCTTGTCCTACCTTTGCATCTACAAATAAGCCGCCAACTGACTTTGCTAGATCGTTGTTAATTCTTGTACAAAAAACTAGCCTTTTATTGTGGATTTCAGTATTTACTTCAGAACGCTCTTTAATTAGCTTTCTACGTGTTAATTTGACTTCCTTTAGCTTAATTTCTGATTTTTCAATATCTTTTTTGCGGCTATCAAGCTTAGATATATCATTTGATAAATCTACGAATTTTTTCTCATCGTAAGGAATTTTTTCATTGTCTAGCTTTAGTTTGATGACCTCAATTTTCGCTCTTGCTTCTCGTTCTTTACTTCGCCAACCTTTAATTTCTTCTCTCAATAAGTTTAGCTTCGCAGTAAGTGCTATGTTTAACTGTTCTTGGTGATGATCAACGATGTCAGAAAATTCTTGTACAATACGAAGTACATTATCAACATGCTCCATACCCACATGTATTTTAGATTTATCAAGTTCAAGTATCTCTTTTATATCTTCTTTTTCGGAAAGCACTTGTTGATATCGTGTTTTTAGTTCCGAAAGTGAATATTCGATTTCTTTTCTCAACACCTCTTCTTCAATCAGACCAGAATGCAATTTCATAAGCTCACCAACATTTTGATTTTCGTAGGCTTGCTTCTTATTAAGTAGCTCTTTTAATTCTTTATCAACATCTGACTTTTGATAAACTTCATTACTTAGTTCCTCAAGATGAACAAAATTGCTTTTTAGCTGAATGATCTTAGACTTGTCTTCTTTCTTTAAGTGACTGACATTAGTAAACCCATCAAAAAAATTCAAAAGCTTTTCGTCTTTTTCATCTGGCTTTGCATTGCTAGTGAATGTAGTAAATCCTTGTGAATATGCTTCAATAGGAATAAATGGGTCTACATACTCTCCGTTTTCATCAGTACATTCAAGCCTGCCGTGTTGTAATTGACAGTTAAACTCTCTTCCTGTTTCATCTTCATATTTAAGTTCAATTCTAGTAGGCCACGCATCACTTTTTTGTACGTCAGTAGATTCAACTGGATTATTAGATGCCTCTTGAATCGCAGTTAAAAGAGTAGATTTACCTGTACCACGCCCACCAATAATACAATTCATATTATTACTAAACTCAACATGTATACCATCAAGAATTCCACCAGTTGTCTTGATTTCTTTAAACCTTGGAAGAGCTAGTGGGATATCATCTTCTAGCCGCACTCTCGAATCGTGACTAAGTAACGCTATTCTTAGGCTGTCAAAACTCAGTTCGCTCAACTTAAATCGAGTTAACCTTTCAACTCCAGAAGCATTTTTTCCAAAAGCATTCATTGAATGAGCATCAGAAGATATTACTTTTGCCAATTGATGGGATTCTGGAAGCTCAAGGACAGCATTTCTCTTCTTCATTGCTGTCTTTCGATCTGCTATTTCATCAAGTTCCGTATAGTAATTTATTGAAGTGTGATTCTTAATTTCTAGGGCTAAGATTGCTGGATGCTGAAATGCCTGATCGAATATTTCGTTAAACTTAACCATGGTTTTCTCAAAGCCTGATTCCACTTCAATATGTGCCAGAATCCCAAAACCATTATATTTTTGAACGAGTTCTAAGCAATCGAAAATACCTTGATTACAGAACTTTTTGTCTATATTGAATGTAAGTTTCCCATAGAAATTTTCTAAATCGCATACTGCCGGAAAGTATGCAAGTAAGTGGCCTTGAGTAGTCGATATTTCTATACCTGGTATTGCGAGTATTTCATGTTCTTCTGAAATTCTGACTGCTGAAATTGAATTAGATATTTTATTGTGGTCTGTAATACTTATAATTGATAATTTTTTTTCTAGAGCTTTATAAATAATATTTTCAGGAGTCATCTTTTGATCATATACATCATACGAACCATCTTCTCCGTAGCTATGTATATGTAAATCACCTCTGTGGAAATAGGCACTATTCGCCATGTTTTTCTGCTCCTTTTATAATGAGACGCAATGAATCAAAGTCCACCTGAAAGTGGTATTGCACTATGTCTAACTTCACTTATTAAAACCTAAATTTTACTAACCTATTTCAATCACATTCCTGCACTTTGGAAACGCACTGCACCCCCAAAATTCATTTCCTGCGTTCTTACCTTTTGTGGCTTTTCGCAATACCATTTCAGCATTACATTTTGTACAAGATTTGGTATCTGATTTTTGCTTAACTATCTCTTTTACATGTTTAACGTGTTCGCGATTAGTTTTAAAGCCCCGTTCTAATCGCCCACTTTCTATTTGGGCTACAATGCGAGCTACTTCATCGCTGTGAAAAATAACATCGGCTTTACTTTTGATATACTCAATGCCACCTCTAGCAAACCTAACATTTTCAGGCATTGACGTTTTAAAAGTGCTATCACCGATAAAGATTATGACCGAAAAGATAGCATCGTTACTCTTATCGCTCTGTATTGATAGCAGAGACTCTAACGTTTTGACGTGTTTATAGTTTTGGTGCAATGGGTTTTGAAATTTTGACGTGTGTTTGAATATTTTTTGTGTCCATTGCTTCTGGTTAGCACTACCAAATATCCAACCTTTCATATTTTTAGTTTCGACAACAAAAATACCGTATTTTGATACGATGATATGATCTATTTGAGTAGTCCCATGCTCTTGTTCATCACTAAAGGTAGGCAGTGTTACATTCTTGATAAGGTGGTATTCATTCTTATCTAAGAAAAACTTGATCAGCAAATTAACCTGCCACTCACCAAGTACGCCTTTAAACCAAGCTGATTTTACGATAACAGCAAAGATGAATGTGGGAATTAGATACCAAGTGGCACTCAGTATCATATTGAGGTAAATATCTAAATTCATAATGACATCCTGTCTTTAACTAGTGATAGCTTGTTTTGCTCTTTTTTTGTCTAAAATCCAAAAAACAGAACCAACCTTCTTAATTTCAAATAAGTCTACCGCTGAAAACAAATCACTTAATTTTTCAAAGCCATAGTTGCGTTGATCAAATGAGGCATGGTTAGATATATGTTGCCCAATTGTACCTAACTGCGCCCACCCATCATCAGCTTCAGAGGCTTCAACGGCTTGTCTTAGCATGTTCATCAGTTTCGTGTCACATTTTATATGTGTCTCTGGCTTGTCTGATACTTTATTCTGAGCTTGGATTTCATCTAGATACAGAAACTTTGAACAGCTGTTAGTGAAAGCTTTAGGCGCTTTACGTTCACCAAAACCTATAACAAATTTACCATCTGCTAATGCTCGTGTAACAAGAGGTGTAAAATCACAATCAGATGAGACTAGGCAGATCGTATCAACATCTTTGGTATAAAGAACATCCATTGCATCGATAACAAGTGCAATATCTGTGGCATTTTTACCTTTGGTTAAATCAAACTGCTGTATGGGTTGAATAGCATATTCATGAAGTACATCTTCCCAAGGTTTAATACATGGGCTTTTCCAGTTTCCGTAAGCTTTGCGAATATTAACTACACCATAACGTGCAAGCTCCGAAAGTATTGTATCTATTTTGGCTGCGGGGGCATTATCAGCATCAATAAACAATGCTATTTTTTCCTTATCCTTCAAGCTTAATTCCTTTTCAACATAATAGACTTTCAATAAACCATTTATGACACATCTTGATGAAATTGTAATGTTTTTTATTAATTGATAGGTAGGAATATTGATTTGTAATAAAAAAGCGAGCCATTAGGCTCGCTTAGGTTTAAGCATTTTCAATTATACTAAACCAACGGGTTTCTGCCGCTTCAAAGTAGTCGTGTGGCTCAAGTAAGAAAATACTTTCAAATTCATCTGAAAATAGGCTGCAAAACTCGGTTATCTCATCAATATACATTAACAAAAATGCATACATCTCTATTCCTTCTAAGTATCTTGATTCAAACTCTGGCTGTGCCTCAAGCATAGCTTTTGAAATGCTAATGCCTAAAACTCTTCCTACATTATCTTGGTGCAAGTAAATGTAGTTTGAAAAGCTAAGCTCAACACCGTCAATATCATTAACAACATCAGCTAATAATAATAAAGTGGATGAGTCAGTATCCCATATGCTTTTACTTGCTCGCTTATATTTACGTATGAATTGTGTATTGTCGTCGCTCATTGTATTTCCTAGTCAGCTAATTAGTGTGTCTCCATAACTAACTAGGAAACTATTAGGGAAATTAAGCATTATCCAGATAATCATCAACTAGGCTCATTAAGCTATTTACTTCATCTTGGTCTGCAATTTCCTTTGCTAAGTACATATGAATGGTAAATCTCAATTCATCGTATGCGCTAAAAAAGTCTAACTGAGCTGACTGAGATTGGCTTATCTCAAATAAAGTAACCTTACTTAGTACGTGAATTGCTCTTAACATACGTTGCAGTTTTATTTGCAAAATCTTGTTCTGCTTTATCTTATCTTCCATAATATTCCTTATTAGTATTAATTTATTAAGTTCAAAACTAATAAGGATTTGTATAGGGAGAAATACTCTGTTTGCCACTAACCATTAAAAACTAAATAAATGCTTTGCTTGCTAAATCGGTGAACTTGTCTTCATGAATAGGCATCCACTTAGCATAATGTTTTTCAATCATTTTGATTCCTGTATGCCCCATCTGTTTTGCTACCCAGGTAAGAGGCAAGCCAGCAGAAACAAGATGAGAGGCATAAGTGTGCCTTGTTTGATTTGCGCCTCTATATTTAACCCCTGCCTTTTTCAGGTGTGGTAGAAAAAATCCTAGCCTGTATTCCCCATCATAGGTGAATGGCAATAAAGACAGACTATTATAAAAAACAAAACATGCTTCTTCTCTTCTGAAGGTTTTGTTGTCTGCGTTTAAAACTTTCAATTTACAGGGCTTAACCTTTGGCAACTTTTGTTGCTTTAACAAAACGGAAATTGCCTGTGGCATTAGGTTTATCGTGCGTTTACTGGAAAGGTTTTTAGGTGACTTATAAACCTTATCTACAACAGCTCTAGTTACTGAGATCGTTCCTTTAGTTAAGTCTATATCTGACCATGAAAGCGCCATTAATTCGCCAATACGCAGCCCTGTAAAGCAGTTAAAATAGAACATATTAATTTCACTTTGCCGTGGTGTTGGGGTTGTTATTATTTGGTGTATTTCGTCATGAGTGAAAGGCTCCCTTTCAGGGGGCGTGGCCTTAAGCTTTAATACTTTACTGGCTTTTAGTTTATCTAATGGGTTGATGGTAATTGCTTCATCAACAATTGCCTGAGTAAAGATTTGATTCAAAAAGCAGACTAAGTCTTTAATAGTTTTGTTAGATAGGTGGTTTAGGTCTTTTAGAACCCATTGCTGGATCTGCATGGGCTTAATCTCATCTACAGGCACTAAACCAAATTTTGGCACAATGTAGCGATTTATCTTCTTTCGGTAATTACTTATTGAGGACGGCGCTAGTGTGTTTTCTTTTGAGAGGTAAAAACAGTCGATGAAGTGTTGAAGTGTTTTTTGAACTTTCTTTGGAAGCTCTATTGGTTTTGTCGACGGTACAACTGGTAAGTATGGTAACTCTTGTCGTTCGTGTGCTTTGATGAATTCAGGATAATTATATTTGGCGAGTTTTTTCAGCTCAATAACTTTAGCTGCGGCGAGAAATAAACCTTCAGTGGTTAAAGAAGCGTTATCTAAACTAAAGTTAAATCGTTGATTATTTTTCTTGATGACAATTCGAATAGAATTGCTTCCTCGAATATCTAATCCTTTAATTCCGTTTTGTTTACAGAACGTTTTTGCTTTTTCAATAGACAGCATACAACCTCACATTAAGATCGTAACCAGTATTGATAGATATTGTTTTTGAAAGGGAGATCCCAAGGAGATCCCTGGATACTTTTAAGTTATATTATTAAAAGTCCCCAGAAGTCCCCAAGGAGGATAAAAACCAACTTTTAAGTCATTGATTTTTAATAGAATATGGCGGTGAGCGAGAGATTCGAACTCTCGAAAGGGATAAACCTTTACACGCTTTCCAGGCGTGCGCCTTCAGCCACTCGGCCAGCTCACCAATTTTCTGACTAACACGATAAACTATTTAATAAATAGTAATTAACATGTTAGTGCTAATTCTTTTACTCATCATGCAATAATTCAAAACTAGCCAAATTATTATATATATCATAAATGATATAGATAGCTGCATAAAATAAAGTTGCGCCATGTTAGGGAAATTTATTAGCCAACACAACTTAATTTTAATAAAAAAAGGCTAACTGCCTATATTATAAACAAAACATACATTTACTGAATTAGTTAGCGGCTA
>Ga0209396_1002085_pt1 | contig 21365 bp, 18 predicted proteins | sample GOMGulsemesocosm_6_FD_184638 | JGI IMG/M metagenome (GOLD analysis project Ga0209396, IMG submission 184638) | Methane-oxidizing microbial communities from mesocosms in the Gulf of Mexico - GOM8C Gulf of Mexico (SPAdes) (version 2) | ecosystem: Environmental > Aquatic > Marine > Cold seeps...
CGCCCAGTAGTGGCGTTAATACCAAAGAGGCGGTACCTGAATATTTAGGCACAAAGCCCGCCGGCGCAATGAGGATGAGTTGTTTAACACGCTGCGGATATTGGGCACTAAAACTCACAACGTTGCCGCCCCCCATGGAATAACCCACCAGGTTAACTGGCTCGGTAATGTTTTGGGAATCCAACAGGCCTAATAATTCACGTACGTATAAGTCTTCGTTGTAAATCACATCCGGGCGGTCAGAGAAACCACGACCAAAGTGATCGTAACGCAATACTCGGTAACCGGCTGCGGCCAGGGCTGCTGCGTTGGCATCCCATACAAATTTAGGTGTGGACAAACCATGCACCAGTACAATTTTTTCGCCATCCACTGGTCCCTGCCACTGGTAACTAATCACGCCATCATTAAGTGTTACAAAGCTGCCGGGTAATTGGCTGCGAATCTCTTGGGTGAGGGGGGTTAGGGCGTTAATGGCGAACAGGTAGGCAATGGCCATGGCGGCTACAATGAGGGCCGTGGCAGCGCCGGATATTTTTAAAGCCTTAATCATGGTGATCCCTTTATTATTTTTAATAATTAATTATTAGTGAATACAGCGAGAGTACGCTATCGAGCAGGTCTATGCCATTTCGCGGCTAAAGCACTGTATCGCTTCAAATCTGCATTACGCTGTACTGGGAATGGGTGCAGTTGTTTGCTAATGAAGCGGTACAGTTGCCTGTAAACATTGGCTGTACCCCTAATTAACCCAGGCCTTGCCTCTGCTGCCAGTACAGTTTTACCACCACAATGAGCCCCTGTTTCATTCAGTAGTTTTATCAGAGGACATTATGACAACCCAAAGCACCCTTAACGCAAGCCCACCCACACTGTGGCAGTCTTATGGCGGATTAATGAATGCGCTGATTGCCGTGATGCTGTTTAGCCTCACGGTGCCCATGACCCAGTTGGCGCTAGGCCTGTTTCCCCCTGAGATAGTGGCCTTGTTACGCTCGTTACTGGCCGGAATTGGCAGTTTATTCATGGTGATGGCATTGGGCTGGCGCCTACCCAATAAACAGGAATTAAAAGGATTACTGCTGGGGGGCGCGGCGGTCACCCTGGTATTTCCTTATACCCTAAGCCTGGCATTGGGAAAGTGGTCGGCCAGTAATATGGGGGTGGTGTTGGCCGCCATCCCCTTAATCACCGCCTTAGCCGGTTCACTTTTGTTTAATGAAAAGCACCCCAAAATGTTTTGGTTATGTGTATCGCTAGGGGCGGCTATCTTGATGGTTTTTGCTTATGGGCAATCATCCGGTGGGTTTCATTACTCGGTGCTTATTATGTTGGTGGCGGCCGGTGTGGGTTACGGCTATGGCGGTCATGTGGCGAAAACCCTGGGCGGATGGCAGACCATCTGTTGGATGTGTGTTTTGTATGTGCCAGTGAGCGCCCTGGGGTTAGGCTTGTTTGTGACTCAGGATTCTTTCAGCTGGGATATACCCTGGAGCCTGCAAGGCATATTGGCCATGCTTTATCTGGCATTGGTGAGCCAGTGGCTGGGGTTTCACTTTTGGTATGATGCTATGGCCAAGGTAGGCATAGGCCGGGCAGGGCAAGTGCAGTTATTGCAGCCGTTTTTTACCTTACTGTTTTGTGCGCCCTTGCTGGGGTTAGCGTTGCAGGCCAGTCATTTTATGTTTGCTGGATTAATCTCGGCCACAGTGATTTTGGCATTACGTTTTAAACATAAGCCGAGCCAGTAACATTAGTCGGATTGGCCCTTTTGGAAATACTCATCGCGGCCACCGCCGTTAAGAATCTGGTGGGTGCCATCACAAAAAGGGGCGTGGCCTGTATGTTTACACCCACACAGGTGCACGGCTTTCGTTTCTTTGGCGGTAAAGGGCAAGGGGGACTTGCCGGTACCCACGTGGGACCCGTCACACCAGGGTTGTTTTTGGCTTTTGCCACAGGCACACCACATATAGGTTTTGCCCGCGATCACCTCAACGGCAATGGGTTTTTTGAGTGCATTTTTGTCTTGCGTCATGAGGGCCCCTTTGTTCATTTAAGTCTAGTGCAAGGGGCGTGTCTTAAGTAATGAAGTTGAGGTCTTATGGGGGTATATTAAAAAGCGTCTGTTCAGGCTAATGAGTCACCCCAGGGACTCAATGGGATGCCGAATTATGTATATAAAATGGCTTTTCTTTATTCTAATTTTCTCTATTGATCAAACCCTGGCCTTCGATGATGATCGCACCTTGAGTTTTCCCGATTTTAATCGTGAAAATTTTCTGGACATAAGCGGTTACCAATATCGCAAACAACTGGACGACGAATGGCAAGCCAGTGATAACGGTTTTCGCCTGGCCGGTGGTAGTTTAGGGCAGGATGTTCTATTTAGTCTTCTGGATTTTAAATTTCGTACCCACCTTAATCATTTTACCGAGTTTAGATTAACCAGCCAGCAACAGGCTTTCTACACGGTTAAACCCGAGTATCACCAAGTTGAAATAGGCATGCACCCTAAAAAATGGCTGTATTTTTCTTTTTTGGGCAGCCCCACCTATGACAAACGACGTTCAGACATGGGCACCGCTTTGGAGATTGGCTCCCGCCCCAAAAACTATTTACGATTTGTCTATCTGCGTCATGATGTGTTTTTCAATGACAAAAATTCCCTGGACGATGGTTTCTACCAACAAATCCCCATCGAACGTCAGCTGGAAGTGGTCACCCAGTTTAATGACGCCATTAAGGTCAAGCTGTATTTAATTGAGGATGACTATTTTAGTGAGATATTGGCCACTGACCTGTTGGGCAATCAGGGGGAGTTCAATCATAAAGGGGATAGCGGTAAGCTTGAGGTGGACTACCACTTTGGCCATGAGAAACTTATTGGTTTTAAAATAACCGGCTTTAATTTTAAAAAGGCGCTGCTTACTGGCTCCAGCCAAAGGCGTCAGGACTTTAAATACTTATCTGCTACCAGCTTTTACATTTTTCCAGGCACCCAGTCCTATGGACAATCTGAGGTCACCCTGGGCCTGCGTTATGACCAATTAACTTACGATACACAAAACTTACTGGACAATAACGCCAGCGTGGAGCGTTACTTCGATACCTCTCAAATGTACGCCATTGTGCTGGTGCCACACCGGGCCTGGTTAAACTTTGAATATGCACTTCATTTAGGTTACGCCAACTTAAAATCTGACTTCCTCAATCAAGCTGATAGAGGCACTAAAGATGAAGGTGTTGAAACTAAGTTTCGCTTCAGCATGGAGTTAATATCGGGTGATAAAAATCGACGTTTGATGTTTAGCAGTAATTGGAACCTGGATGACCTGCAGGGGCAGTTTTGGGATGGAGGGCATATCTCATTTCAGGGGCGCTTTTAAGGCAATGTATATGAAGTATTTTTTATAGGTAGGTTAACTATTAAAAGGGATCGTTTAATATCCAAATACCCCGATAACAGGGCTTGGCAATACTATACTTATTAGTAATTTTGAAACCATCCCATAGGTATCTGATGCTTAAAATCTGGCCTGTATTACTACTAGGTTGTCTTTCATTTTGCATTCAAGCCGAGACAATATTTAAAGTCGCTTATGAGAACGACCTCCAGTTCCCCTATTATCTTGGGCGCTCTTCAGCAGTGCCAGCAGACAAGCCAGGTACCGCGGTGGAACTGGTTAAACTGCTGGAAGTTAAAATACCCGGGTTAAAAATTGAACTGGTTCGATACCCCTGGAGCCGTTGTCTTCTCAACCTTAAAAGAGGCCTGGTTGATGGAATTTTTAACGCATCCTATCTTGAAAAAAGGTTAAGGATTGGCCGTTACCCCTGGAAGAATGGCGCGGTGGACACCGACAGAAGGCTTACCACCATCGCTTATTATTTTTATAAACCAAAAGGCGGTACTTTTAACTGGGATGGAAAAAAAATAAGTGCCCCCGCTATGGTGGTGGCTGCCCCTCTTAAATACTCCATAGTGAATGATCTAAACAATATGAAGGTAAATGTACTGGAAGTGCATACCAGCGTATCAACCCTAAACAAACTGGTTCATAAGTTGGTAAAGGTGGCTGCACTGCAGGAGGTGACGGGAGACTATTACCTGAATCACTTCCCTCAGTTTAAAGGCCTGGTAAAAGTAGAGCCTGTTTTAAAGGTAAAACCTTATTATTTGATGATCTCCCATCAATTCAGTGAAAAACACCCGCAACTGATAGAAACTATATGGGATACGGTGGCAAAGCTCAGGGCAGAGGAGCTGCCCAGGTTAACTAAAAAGTATATTCAGTAACGCAGCTTTGCCTTTTCAAAGAATTGTAAGTCATTGATATCATTAATAATTATAGATTTCTATAAATGCCACTTGCTAACTGACATACATGTAAGTAAGGTATGTGCTATGAGAGACGCAATATTAGAAAAAGCAGAACAACAGCTAATGACCGGTGGGTTCGACAAACTGAACTTTGCCAAGATAGCCAGTGAGCTCAATACCACCCGAGCCAATCTGCATTACCATTTTAAAAACAAAGAATCCTTGGCCATCGAAGTGACCAAGCAATATGGCGCGCGCTATTGTGATCAATTTGCCGTCATGCGCGAGAGTTTTAAGGGTAATTTTGTGGGCTTCTTCGAGGCCGTAGATGGCTTCTTTTGGGAGCACCCAGATGGTGATGATGATGCCAAGGTAAATGCCTGCATTTGCCTGGTGAGTGACCCTGAATTACCCGAGGCCATTGGCAAGGTATCCCGTGGTCATTATCAGGATATTCAGCAAACCATTCAGGGCGTGATTCAGGATGCCATCGATAATAAAGAGGTTAGGGCGGATATCGATGCCCAGCGTGAAGCCATTAGAGCCCATGTGATCATGATGGGCATAGGCACTAGCGCGCAGCACCTGTTAAGTATCAAGCAAGCAAAACAAGAATTGGGCGGCCTATTGGTCGATTGGGCAAATAGCCTTAAATAGGCTATTTTTTTGATTCATCTTACTTACTTCCATGTAAGTAAGATGATTATAAATAATACAGTTTGAACATAAAGTAACCGCATTAGAGATAGCCATATTTGGCTATTTTTTTAAATATAACCACTTACTTACATGTAAGTAATTAATGGCAAGTTAATAGATGGAGCGCATTACATGAACACTCACATTAACCCCAACCACCACAGTAAGTTTTAGGAGGCACCATGAGAGATAAATTCTTCGCATTTTCAGCCAGACACCCGTACTGGGTGATCCTGGCATTTTTAACCATGACCTTTTTTGCCGCCTCGGGTGCGCAGAAGCTGGTATTTAATGGCGATTACCGCATCTTCTTTGATGAAGATAATCCGGAACTCATCGCCTATGATTCCATGCAAAAAATTTACAACAAGAGTGATAACGTCTCTTTTATCGTGGTGCCCAAAGATGGCAACGTGTTTACCCAGGAACACCTGGCTGCCCTTAAAAAATTAACCAAAAAAAGCTGGCAGGTGCCTTACTCCACACGAGTGGATTCCCTTACCAATTTTCAATATACCTATGCCGAAGAAGACGACATGATTGTTGAAGATTTGGTGATGAATGCGCAATCCCTTACGGCGACCGATCTTGCCAACATCAAAAACATCGCCATCAACGAGCCTGTGTTGGTTAACAAAATAGTCTCCCAGGAAGGTCATGTGTCTGTGGTGGATGTGGCGGTGAAACTGCCAGGACTTGATCCCATAGGTGAGGTACCAGAAGTGGCGGCCAGTGTGCGTGCCATACGTGATGAATTTTTAGCTGAAAATCCAGGTACCGAAATTCACCTGTCTGGCATGGTGATGTTCAATAATGCCTTTTCCGAATCGGCCATGAAAGATGGCTCTACGCTCGTGCCGCTGATGTTTTTAACCGTGATTGTGATCATAGGTGTATTGCTGAGAACCATCTCGGGCACGTTTGCTACTGTGTTAATTATCATCATGAGCATCGCCGGTGCCATGGGATTAGCGGGTTGGATGGGGTTTTATTTATCGGGGCCGTCATCATCGGCACCTACTATTATCCTAACCATAGCGGTGGCCGATTGTATTCACATCTTGGCCTCCATGTTTTATGAGATGCGCCGCGGCGCCAGCAAGCAAGAAGCTATCAAGAAAAGCCTGCAATTAAACCTGATGCCTATTTTCTTAACCAGTATTACCACGGCCATTGGCTTCTTAAGCATGAACTTCTCCGAGATTCACCCTTACCGAGACCTGGGTAATATTGTTGCCATGGGCGGTATGCTGGCCTTTATTTTCTCCGTGACTATTTTTCCGGCGCTGTTAACCGTGTTGCCCATTCGCGTAAAAGTGAAACCAGAAGGCAAGCGCGACATGATGACGGTATTAGCTGACTTCGTCATTGCTAAACGCAAGTTGTTGTTGCCTTTGGTAAGTGTGGTGGTGATTGCACTGACGCTTTTCATTCCTAAAAATGAAATCAACGACGACTTCGTGAAGTACTTTGATACCAGTGTGCCCTTCAGAGCGGCCACCGATTTCATGCAAGAAAACCTGTCTGGTATGACGGTGTTGGAGATGTCGGTTAAGTCCGGTGTTGCCAATGGCATTAACGATCCACAGTATTTGGCCAGTGTGGCGAAATTCAGTGACTGGTTACGTGAACAGCCAGAAACCGATCACGTGAACACACTTACTGATACCCTGAAGCGCCTAAACAAAAACATGCACGGCGATGACCCAGCCTGGCACAAACTACCTGAAAGCCGAGAAATGGCGGCCCAGTATCTGTTGTTGTATGAAATGTCTTTGCCTTATGGCCTGGATTTAAATACCCAGCTAAACGTGGATAAGTCGTCTATGAAGCTGATTGTCACCTTTAAAAACTTAACCAGTAATGAACAGATTGAACTGGGTCAACGGGTTAAAGAGTGGTTTGTATTTAATGCTCCTCAATATCAACTGGATATGGCGAGCCCCAGCTTCATGTTTGCCAACATAGGCCAGAAGAGCATCAAGAGCATGCTGATCGGTACTGTAGTGGCGCTGTTACTGATCTCTGTGATTTTAGGTTTTGCCCTAAAGAGCTGGCGTTACGGTTTGATCAGTTTGTTGCCTAACCTGTTACCCGCAGCGGTGGCCTTTGGTGTGTGGGCGATTATCAACGGCCAGGTGGGCATGAGCATGGCCATGGTGATCGGTATGACCTTGGGCATCGTGGTAGACGATACCGTGCACTTCTTAAGCAAGTACCTGCATGCTCGCAGAAACAATAACAGCAGTGCAACAGAAGCGGTGCATTACGCCTTTGGTAATGTGGGCAGTGCCTTGTGGGTGACCACCCTGGTATTGGTAGCTGGCTTTACGGTGCTGGCCCAGTCTACTTTCAAGCTAAACGGCGACATGGGCATGTTAACGGCTATCACTATCTTGATTGCCTTGCTTATCGATTTCTTATTCTTGCCGCCGCTATTGATGCTGGTAGATAAGAGTGACGCTAAGAAAAATTCGCAAAACGATGACACTATCGAAAATGAAGACAGCGCAGAATTACCTGTCGCGCAGTCAAACTAGGTTAAAAGAATTGGAGAATATTATGTTACTTAAAAAAAGCAGTAAAACGTTTATGGCAAGCCTGGCATTAACTCTAATGAGTGCCAGCACCCTTGTTAGCGCTGGCAACCTTACCCCTGAACAACAGGGTATGGAAATTTCACAGGAAGTTAAAAATCGTGATGTGGGCTGGGGGGACAGTAAAGCCGACATGATGATGTTTTTACGCAATGAACACGGTCAGGAAAGTGTGCGAGAAATTAAGATTAAATCACTGGAACAGCAAAGCGACGGTGACAAAAGTCTTACCATCTTTAATAAACCCAAGGATGTAAAAGGCACCGCGTTTCTAAGTTACTCCCATCACACCGGGGCTGATGATCAGTGGTTATATATGCCAGCACTAAAGCGTGTTAAGCGTATTTCATCCCGTAATAAATCCGGGCCCTTTATGGGGTCGGAGTTTTCCTTCGAAGACTTCAGCTCCTTTGAGGTAGAGAAATACAGCTATAAGTATTTGGGTGATGAAGTAGTGAATGGCCAGGATAATTTTATGGTGGAGCAATTTCCCCTGGATGAAAACTCGGGCTACACCCGCCGCATTGTTTGGGTAGACAAAGAGGAGTATCTGGTGCAAAAGATTGACTACTATGATCGTAAGAACTCTTTGCTAAAGACACTGACCTATGTGAATTATCAAGAGTATCTGGGTAAATACTGGCGTGCCCAGAGCATGCAGATGGAGAATCACCAGAGTGGCAAGAGCACCGAGTTAACCTGGAACAACTATACTTTTAACAACGGCTTGAAGGAGAGTGATTTCAGCCGTAACGCCTTGAAGCGGGTGCGCTAAGCATTAAAGTTGGTTGAAAATCAACCAGAAAGCGGTGGTAAAGGATATGCTGCCGCCTTTTGTGATTTGGTACAGTGTATTCTTTCAAGTATTGCATTAGTAAATTGCTATTTTTCTTGATGGGATTAGGCTTAGTGAATCTAGTAATATGCGCCCCCAATAGCGAGAGAACCCACCCTTAAATGACCAAACCGCAATTTCTTCTTCATTATTTTCTACTCAATAAGTATTCCTATTTGTTTGCTGTGGTCTGCATCTTCCTGGTGAACTGGTTACAGGTGGAGATTCCACGCTTTATTCAACAGGCTGTTGACCTGCTAAACCAATCTTCCCTGCAGGCACAGGGTGAGCTGGTGGGTAATGTACAAGCCGTGATCATACTGTCTTTGCTGATGGTGGTGGTACGGGTGCTTTCACGCATGTATTCGCTTAATCCTGGCCGCATAACCGAGGCGGCCCTTAAAAATGATTTGTTTTACCGGTTAAACCGTTTGCCCAGATCATTCCATAACCGCTATCCGTCGGGCAAACTCATCTCCATTATCAATAATGATTTAAACGGTATCCGTCTGTTTTATGGCATAGGTTTTTTGCAGTTGTTTAATATTTTATTTGCCCTGTCATTAACCCCCATTTGGATGTGGCAGATCTCCCCCAAGCTCACGCTGTATTCTGTCATACCCATTGCAGTGGCCTTTGTGTTTTTTCGATTGGGTTTTCGCCATCTAAGGGTGTTGCATACCAAGCGATTATTGCGCTTGCAGGATTTGTCCGAACAGCTGATGAATTATCTATCTGGCATCGACCTAATTAAAAATCAACAAATGGGGCCCTGGGTCACACAGCAAATCGAAGAGGTGAATCGCAAGCTGTATCGCACCACCATGAAAATTACCCGTATTCAAACCTTCGTCATGCCCATTCTGGATTATGCCAACCATATTATGAAAGTGCTGATTTTAGGCTTGGGTGGTTACTATGTATTGCAGAGCGAATTAACCATAGGAGAGATCACCGCCTTCCTTTCTTACTCTGTGTTACTGGCGCTGCCGCTCATGAGTCTGGGGCGCATCATGACCGTGTATCAAATGGGCATGGTCAGTGCAGACAGCGTGCAGTCAATTCTAAATAGCGAAGTGCCGGAGCAAGACCTGAATCTGTTAGACGAAGATAAAAGACAAGCCCTTAAAAAGTCGACTTTAACCGTTAAAAATTTAAACTTTCGTTATTCAGATAATGGTCCCAGTACCATAGAAGACGGGTTACACGGAACGTTAAATGGCCAGCGCCAGGTGTTAAAAAATATCAACTTCACCATAGAGCCTGGCCAAAAGGTGGGGGTGTTGGGCAGTATTGGTTCTGGCAAGAGCACCCTGGTGAATTGCTTGAATCACCATTTGGATGTGGCGCCAGGGCAGATCTTTTGGGGAGATACCGACATTACTCAAATATCTCGCCAGGATCTTCGTGGTTTTATTCGCACTATGACCCAGGATGCCTACTTGTTCTCCGATACCATAGAAAAAAATGTGCGTTTTGGCTCCCAATCAGTGTCACAAAAAATGAGCGCCGCACAAAAACATAGTGGCGAGGGTGTACAAAATGTATTGCAGTTGAGTCAGCTAAGTGATGATATTCTCAGGTTTAGTGACGGGGACCGGACCATAGTAGGTGAAAAGGGCATCATGTTATCGGGCGGACAAAAGCAACGCCTTAGCATCGCACGGGCATTATTTACCCCTAGTGATTTGATCATCATGGACAATGTATTGTCGGCGGTAGATTACGAAACGGAACGCAAAATACTCCACGGCGTATTTAACCGAATGGCCCAGCAAAGCCTGTTAGTGGTCTCACACCGAGTGAGCGCATTGGAAAGTATGGACAAAATTTTGGTGCTGGAGCAGGGTGAGATTATTGCCCAAGGCACACACGCAGAACTGCTTGAGTCTAGTCCCTATTACCTGGATACCTGGAAGTTGCAGCAACAAGATATTGAGGCTCAATCATGATAAAAGCGTTGGACCTGCAATACCTGAAACATTTCTATCAATTTGCGTTGCCCTACAAAAAAACGGCAATAATAGGGTTGGCCATGATGCCGCTTTCCATAGCGGCCAACTTGTTATTTCCCTGGTTGGTGATTCAGGTGATAGATAAACACCTTACCGTCGGCCAACTGGACGGCTTGTATCAGCTCATTATTTTTATGTTAATGGTGCTGGTGGTGAATTATCTGGCCGATGCCCTGTACTCCTATTTTTTACGCAAGACCGGGGAACTGGCGGTGTTCGACATGCGTAGCGCCTTGTTTAAACGCATCTTGCAGCTGCCCCGAAGTTATTTCGATAAAACACCTACCGGTGTGACCTTGTCTCGTTTAACCAGTGATCTTGAGGCCATAGGGGATTCTTTTGTGCTGGGTATTTTGGGCTTGGTAAAAGACTCCATCAACACGGTGGCGGTGTTAATATTTATGTTTTTTATTAATTGGAAATTGACCCTAGTGGTGCTGGTGGTGTTTCCACCCATCCTGTACCTCACCCAATACGTGCGCAATAAATTGCGAGCCCTGTACCTGATTACCCGATCATCCTTGGCCAAGGGTACGGGCTTTTTGCAAGAGTGTTTGCTGGGGGTGAAAACCGTGCAGCTATATGGCGCCGAACAAGAAGTAGAGAGCCAATATAAAGAGCATACCAGCGACTTTATGCGTGCCCAGTTAAAAACCAATAAGTATGACGCCACGCTGTTTTCTTTGATTACCGGCGTCACCACTGTCACCATTGGCCTTATTATTTGGTTTGGTGCCGGCCAAGTGATGCAAGGGGCACTCACACTTGGAGTATTAATTGCTTTTATTAATACGCTGGAGAAAATATTTGTGCCGCTGCGGGATTTTACCTCGCAAATAGCCGCTATTCAGCGCTCATTTGCCGCGTTTGAACACATCGAAGAATTATTTGTGGAGCCTCTGGAAGAAGAGGGTATAACCCTGCTTAGCGATAGTGAGACAAAAGACAAATTAAGAGACTTTGAGTCCCTGCAATTTATAAATGTACGTTTTCAATACAACCAGCAGGGCCCCTATGTATTGGATGACGTGTCGTTCACCTTATTAAAAGGCGAGCAATTGGCTTTGGTGGGTACCACCGGCTCGGGTAAGTCCACTATTATTCGTCTCATGAATAAAGTCTATATGGATTACGAAGGCAGTATTTTATTGAATGGCATTGAGTTGTCACGAATTCCCAAGGCCAGCATGTTGCATCTGTTTTCCTTGATGCAACAAGATGCCTTTTTATTCGAAGAGAATGTGCATTTTAATATATCACTGGGCAATGAAAACGTGAGTGATGAGGCGGTGATGGATGCGGCTCAATATGTGTTTGCGCACGATTTTATTATGGAATTGCCCAGTCAGTATGAATTTGAACTCACCAACAGCGGTGGCAATTTATCCGTGGGGCAAACCCAATTAATTTCTTTCGCCCGCGCCATTGCCCAGGGTGGCCAGGTGATGATGTTGGATGAAGCGACCAGTTCGGTGGATTCCATTACCGAAGATCTTATTCAGCGCGCCATTGGCCGTTTGTTTGAAGAAAAGACGGTCATCGCCATTGCGCACCGTTTAAGCACCATACGAAATTCCGATCAAATACTGGTGCTGGAACAAGGCAGTGTGGTGGAGCGCGGTAACCATCAAGAGCTGCTGACCATGGATGGGCTGTACGCTAGTTTGCTGCAAGACAGTCGTATTATAGAAGATGATATGCAGATGGCTTAATGACGCTCCAACATAATTATACGGTTTCCCCAACTCCCGTGCCCAGCGCTGCTTGTGGCTGCTTGAAGAAATAGGCGCTGACTATGAGTTTCAATCAATGAAACTTGAAGACTTAAAATCGAATTGGTTTTTGGCCATCAACCCCAATGGTAAGTCGCCTGCTATGGTGGATGGTGATTTAAAACTGTTTGAATCTGCTGCCATCTGCAATTACATCGCTCGGCAAACCCCGGACAAAAACCTGATTCCTAACGACAGCCACGGTATTGCCCGTTACGAGCAATGGCAGTTTTTTATTATGTCTGAGCTTGAGCAGCCTCTGTGGAGCATGGGCAAACACAGTTTTGTGCTTCCCCAGGAATACCGCCTTGATGGTATGAAGAACACTGCGTTATATGAGTGGAGCAGGGCCCTTAAGGTACTGGAGACGGGATTAACGGGACCCTATTTGTTAGGTGAGCAATTAACGGTACTCGACATCATGGCAGCCCACACCCTGCGTTGGGCCCACAGGTATGATGTGCCTGCCTATTCGACGGTGGTGGAAGATTACCATCAGCGTGTGCAAAGCAAGTATTTAAAATGAGGCCGGGTCCACGGCGGCAAAATAGTGAATTGCTTGCATATGTCAATCTATAACATGGGGTAACAGACGGTTTAATCCGTCCCGTTTAAGTCTGTGGTCACTTGTTATGCCCTTGGGTATACTCTTGGCAATTGTTTATTGAAGCCAATTGATGAAACTTCCCTATAACGCGCTCACCCTAGTGTTGGCCATTGCATTTTTATCTATGCAATGGAGCAGTGCGCATATTCATCTGGCGCAGCACCATGATCATGATGGCTCCCATCATCAGCATGCCAGTCAGGGCCATAGCCATTCATTAACCCAGTCCCATACGTTTGAATCGGTAACTGCGCCAAGCAGTCATCATGGGGATGCCATTGACGTTCAAGCCCACAGTCAAGCTGATTTAAACCATGATAGTGTGGTTGAATTAGGTGAGGAGTGCACTTTAACAGCCTCACCGTGCCTGGATGTGCCGCTGGCACTTATCAGCTGGCTTGACGATCTAAACCTTAATACCGCTAAAGTCGCTCAACTTTCCTTTCCCCAGTTTAATGTTTCCCAGTGTGCCTGGCTGAGTTACAGCCATGTGCGCTCACGGGCGCCTCCATCTAATACCGCATAACCGATTAATAAAAATTTGTATATAACGAGCGCATAAGCGCTCAATGTCGATTAGAGGTAATTATGTTGTCTGTGATAAAACAATCGCGGTGGCTGCTATTTATTGTGGCCAGTTTATTTGTGAGCCAGGCCCTGGGCCATGGCATGTCAATGGCTGAAAAACAGTCCATTTTGGAAGGGGGTAATCTTAAATTTTTGTGGATTGGTGCCACTCACATGCTCACCGGTTACGACCATTTGCTGTTTATATTTGGTATTGTGTTTTTGCTTACCGGTTTTAAAGACATAGTGAAGTACATAACCGCCTTTACCTTGGGCCACAGTGTGACTCTGGTCCTGGCTACCTTCAATGGAGTACAGGTTAACTACTTTTTAATTGATGCTGTGATCGCATTAAGCGTTTGCTACATAGCCTTTGCCAACCTGGATGGGTTTAAAAAGTATCTGGATTTTAAAGCACCGAACCTGTTGGTGATGATAATTGCTTTGGGGTTAATTCATGGTTTAGGTTTATCTACCCGACTGCAGCAATTGCCCTTGAGTGAAGATCATTTGTTAATGAACATCATCGCTTTCAATGTGGGTATTGAGCTTGGGCAGATACTGGCGTTGGCGACCATGCTGCTCTTATTGACGGGGTGGCGTAAAACCAGGTCTTTTAGCAAGATGAGCAAAGTTTTTAACCTGGGATTAATTTTTGCCGGGGTATATTTGTTTATGATGCAAATGCACGGTTACAGCCATAACGCTAACCCGGATGAATTTTCTTTTAGCCGGGATAGCCATTATCACGAACATCTGCAAATGGAGGCGGCTAAAGTGCAGCCGCTTAAACAAGATAGTCACCATGACTCCATTGAATAAATAGTCGTATAGTTTAACGAATTTAAATTTTAAAAATTAAGGAAAAACAATGTATAAACTAATGTCAGTCTTTGTTCTGTGTAGCGCCCTTGTGGCCATGCCAACCCTTGCAGGTAGCGGCCATGAGCACAGTCAATCCGGTGGACACGATCATGGCAGTGCACACGGCCATGCACACGGACCAGTCGATAAGGCAACCGTGGTTAAAAAGGCCAATGCCACATTACAGCGTTTGGTTAAGGCAGGAAAAATTGATGTCAGTTGGGATCAGATGCAGCCGGAAACGGTAGAGAAAAAAATCTATGCCAAAGGACCTGAATGGGTGATTGTTTTTAAAAATAGTGAGGTGAAAGAGGTTAGCCAGCAAACGCTATATATGTTTTATAGCCTGGACGGAAATTATATAGCGGCAAACTATACCGGTAATTAGTAAGTCTGTGGGCTAGTCACTTTAAAGACGTTTAGCTCACTGTAACTGCTTGCAGTAAAAGTAAAATCCGCCCCTTTAATTAGCGGCGGATTTTTTACGATTAGCGGATAACTAGCGCTAGTAGTGTTTACCCATCCTTTACTTCACCCAATACAGCGAAATATATTAGAAGCCCAGTGTCGGCCAGCTACTGGCTTAGCTCAGGTTATTTTTTAACAGGCTGCCACTGAAAGCCGTCTTTCTTTTTCTGGGCTGGTTTGTCTTGTGGGCCATCAATGATATCTGAATTTGGGCCATGCTCTGTGTTGTGTTTTTCGCGGGCCTCACGTTTGATGGCCATCTGGGTTTTATCAGGCGTCGCCGTGACTTTCATTGGTTCGCTGCTTTCTTCGTCCTGTGCCGTGCCGCCATCCTTATGGTATTTATTCTGAATACCTTTTAAGAAATTACGCAGGATTTGATCCTGGCATTCACGGTAGCTGCGATGGCCCGGTTTGCGGAACAGGGCAGTAAGTTCTGGTTTGCCCATGATGAAGTTGGCCGACTTCATCATGTTTAGAATGTCTTCATCAATTAGGTTGAAGGCAATCTTTAATTTTCTGAAGATAATATTGTTGTTAAGTTGATGCTCGGCCACCGGAGCTGGCCCGTCTTTTTTACCGCGTTTTTCTATGATTAGGCCATTTAGGAACAGGGCAAACTGGTTATCTGTGAGGCGTACAAAGGCCGGGTCATCATCTTTTTTAAGCCATTCGCTGATTTCTTCACGGGTGACGGCGTAGTCTGCCAGACCAAACAGGGCAATCATCTTGGAATCGCTAAAATCGAAGGTGTAGCGCAAACGGCGCAAAATGTAGTTATTGGTCACTGGCTGGCCTGATGTTTAGGGTGGCGTTGAGCACTGGGCTCATAAACTGGAATAGCCTAATTTTATCCCATGTGGGGGGCTTTGTGTGTTTTATCTTGTGGTCTGGAGTGGCAAAGAGCGGTTGGGCAGGGGTTACCTAAGAGAAGTCGGGCAGGGGCTGCCCTCGTACTAGGCCACCCCGTGGCCGACAGCCCTAAAACCCTTCCAAGACTATCTTGCCCACCATGCTTTCACTCTCCACCTTCTTATGGGCCTGAATGAGATTTTGGCTGTTAATGGTGCCCAGCTCTAGCTGAACGGTACTTTTAATCTTACCTGCGTCTAGGAGCTGCGATACCTCGTTTAACAGGTGATGCTGCTCGATCATATCCTCGGTTTTAAAGAGGCTACGGGTAAACATAAGCTCCCATATCAGCGACACACTTTTGCCCTTTAGTGCCATGAAATTAAGCGGCTCTGTGGGGTCGTCTATGAGGCAGATTTTCCCCTGAGGTTTGATAACGTCAACATAGTCATCGAAGTGCTTATGGGTGTGGGTGAGGCTGGCGATGTGGCTCACGCTTTCAATCCCAATGCGCTCAAGCTCGGTCTTTATGCCCTTGTGGTGGTTGATCACATAATCCGCCCCCAGCTCATTTACCCATTGCTGGCTTTCATCACGACTGGCGGTGGCAATCACAATGGCATCGGTTTTAGCTTTAGCCAATTGAATCATCATGCTGCCCACCCCACCGGCCGCACCTGTGATTAACAAAACTGGGGGCTTTTGGGCGTGTTTGGCGGGCACGTCGATTAATAAACGCTCAAACAAAATTTCCCAGGCGGTGATGGCCGTGAGGGGAATGGCGGCCGCTTGCGCATTGCTCGTATTTTTAGGCTTGTGGCCTACGATGCGTTCATCCACCAATTGAAACTCGCTGTAACTGCCTGGGCGAGTGATGTCGCCGGCGTAAAATACCTGGTCTCCCACCTTAAACAGACCCACATCCTCACCCACTTGTTTTACCACACCCACTGCGTCGTAACCCAATACCTTGGGTTCGCCTTTTTCTGGCAGGGCCCGCAGGCGTACCTTGGCATCCACCGGGTTCACGCTGATGGCTTGCACTTCAATTAACAGGTCAGAACCTTGTGCCTGTGGAATTGGCAATTGGCTATCAAACAGGGCTTGAGGAGAGTCAATGTTTAAGCTTTGATCAAAAACCACGGCTTTCATAGTGCTGGGCATGGCAGGTTTCCAAATAGTGTGGGTATTAGCGGGGTAATGGCATCTGAATATACTCCAATAGCTAAGGTATAGCTGATTTATATGAGGCACTACTTTAGAATGGCTGCACTAATTTTAAGCGGGGAACATCATGGCCCAAACATTAACTGAGCAACAAATTCTTGAATTGGACCGTCAACATGTGTGGCATCCGTACTCGGCATTTGATATGCCGTTGGCCCCATTCCCAGTGGTTAGTGCCGATGGGGTACGCCTCACCCTAAAAGATGGTCGTGAGCTAATTGATGGCATGTCTTCCTGGTGGTCAACCTTGCACGGCTATAACCATCCCAAGCTGAAGGCCGCTGCCAAAAAACAAATTGATACTATGGCCCACGTAATGTTTGGCGGTTTGACTCACGAGCCCGCCGTTAGATTGTGTAAAACCTTAGTAGACATTACTCCAGCAGGTTTAAACAAAGTATTCCTAAGTGACAGCGGCTCGGTGGCCTGTGAAGTTGCAATCAAGATGGCGTTTCAATACTGGATAAGCCAGGGACAAAAACAAAAAAATAAACTCATCACCGTGCGCAATGGTTATCACGGCGATACCTTCGCCACTATGTCGGTGAGTGATCCCACCACGGGCATGCACCACATGTTTAACGAGGTACTGGCTCAGCAAATTTTTGTGGAAGCGCCACAGTGTTTGTTTAATGACACATTTGAAGAACACCATGTAAGTGATTTAAAAAATACCCTTAAAGAAAAACATGGCGCCATCGCTGCCATGATTCTTGAGCCTATAGTGCAGGGCACTGGCGGCATGCGTTTTTATAGCCCGCTGTATTTAAAGCGGGTGAAAGAGCTGTGTGAAGAATTTAACGTATTGTTAATATGTGATGAAATTGCCACCGGTTTTGGGCGCACCGGCAAAATGTTTGCCTGTGAACACGCGGGCATTAGCCCGGATATCTTGTGTGTGGGCAAGGCCTTAACCGGCGGTTTCATGAGCATGGCGGCCACCATCACCACAGATAAGGTGGCCAAGGGCATTTGTGAAGGTGAGGCGGGTGTGTTTATGCACGGCCCCACTTTTATGGGCAACCCCTTAGCCTGTGCGGTGGCCAATGCCAGTCTAGATATTTTATTAAACGATGACTGGCAAACCAAGGTGGACAATCTACAGGTTCAGCTTTTAAAAGGGCTCGCGCCTGCTAAAGACTTGCCCCAGGTGGCTCATGTTCGTGTGCTGGGTGGTATTGGCGTCATTGAATTAAAAGAGCCGGTGCATATGCCAACAGTACAGCCCATGTTTGTGGAAGAGGGTATTTGGGTGAGGCCCTTTGGCAAACTGGTTTATATTTTACCGCCATTTATCATCAGCGATGAGGATGTGGCCCAGCTTACCGCGGCCATGGTGCGGGTGGTGAAAAGAATTTAAAGTTTTAAAAAGCTCCCTATCAGTAAGCCTCCCCTTATGAGAGTAACGGGAGGCTTTTTATTGCCTGTGTGATCTTGACGTTGGGAATGGCTTTTATTGACTATTATGCGGCGCTTCTAACATTGACTAAATTGAACATATCTTCAATTATCATGGCTTAATTTTAAAAACAAGAAATGCCTATGTCTCGAATGTTTTCACTCATGGCCGGATCTTCCCTATTAATGGCTAGTCTAATGGGCTGTTCCGATAGCTCTGAATCCAGAGCCGATGCCATTACCTTGTTTAAAGCTAAAGAAGTGGTGAGCCTGTCTTCACAACAGGGTAACTCGGTGGCGGTGCGAGGGGACAAGATCATTGGTGTGGGGGATTTTAAAGACCTGCAAGCCCAATTTTCCTCGCAGAATATCTTAGTAAATACCCTGTTTGAACAGGATGTATTGGTACCGGGTTTTATCAATCAGCACGACCACCCCTGGTTGGCGGCGCTCACCATGGGCAGTCAGGTGATTTCATTTGAAGACTGGCAGTTACCGCATCAGCTTTTCCCAAAGGCGGTTAATCAAGAACAATATTTAGCCCGTCTTAAAACCCTGGTAGGCCAGCATGAAAATAAAGATGAGTTATTCTTAAGTTGGGGTTATCACGAACTATGGCATGGCAAATTAACCCGTGAGATGTTGGATGAGATTAGTCCAGACATTCCCATTGCTATTTGGCAACGCTCTTGTCATGAATTTATTATCAATAGTAAAGGGCTGGAATTATTCGGCATCGACCAAACGCTAATTGACGGTTTTGATGAACACCAGCAAGCGCAAATTAATCTGGCCGAAGGTCATTTTTGGGAAGCGGGCATGCTGGCATTATCTGGCAGCCTGTTTAAACACCTCATTAAACCCAAGCAATATATTGATTCGTTAAAAATGGTGCAAAACTACTGGCACAATGCAGGCTCCACTCTAGTGGTTGAACCGGGTGGTCTGGTAAATAAATCACTTTCTATTATGCAAAACCATGTATTTTCACCGCCATCCTCTGCGTTTCATATGGACTATATTGCCGATGGAAAAACCATGGCCAATCAACACATGGATGCCTTATTAGAGGAAACCGAAGAGCTTGGCAATTGGGGGGCGGGCATGAGTCGTTTTTACCCCAAGCAGGTAAAATTGTTTTCCGATGGGGCGGTGTTTAGCCAGCTTATGCAGATGAGTGAGGGTTATCTGGATGGCCATCACGGTGAATGGATCATGCAGCCTGACTTGTTTAAACAGGCTTTTGCCAAGTACTGGGACGCCGGTTATCAAATTCATGTGCATCAAAATGGCGATGGCGGTCTGGATTTAGTGCTGGATACCCTGCAAAAAAATATGCAGCGAAACCCGCGCCAGGATCACAGAACGGTGGTGGTACATTTTAGTTACTCACGCCTGGATCAAGTGGCCAAAATCAAAGAGCTGGGTGCCATTGTCAGTGTAAACCCTTATTACCCGGTGGCCTTGGCCGATATGTACAGTGAAGTGGGTGTGGGCCCTGAGCGTTCCCAAAGTATGGTGCGCCTGGGGGACTTACAAGATGCCGGACTGTCGTATTCGTTGCATTCAGACATGCCCATGGCACCAGGGCAGCCCTTGTATTTAATGTGGTGCGCGGTGAATCGCTTAACCATTAACGGCAATGTGGTGGCGCCAGAACAAAAAATTAGCCCATTACAGGCGCTGCGAGCGGTGACCATTGATGCGGCCTACTCCATGAAGCTGGAGAACCAGTTGGGCAGTATTGAGAATGGGAAGTTTGCCAACATCACGGTGTTGAAACAAAACCCGTTAACGGTGACACCTATAACCATTAAAGATATTGAGGTGGTGGCGACGATTCATGAAGGGCGGGTGATACCCGTGCAAAAAGGGGGGTATGAAAAGACCACTACCTGGGAGTTAATTCCGGTGTATTGGGATTTGCTAATGGCCAAATTATAAAATAAAAAAAGGTAGGAGGCTGCTTGCAGGCGATAAGCGGGACCAAAAGTCTTTGCAAAAACGATCGCCTGCAAGCAGCCTCCTACAAATTTTCTATCCCGCTACGCTTTTAATCGAGCTGTGAGTTTCAAACGCCTCAATCAAAGCAAAACACAAATCAATGTACTGCAACGCCAATACCGTATTCACTTCATAATCCGGTGCATGAGCCACTTTGTTTCTGAGTTGCCGTAACTCATTAAAAAGCTTGGCTTGTTTATTGGTGATGAGGTGATGACTAAGCAATGACTGGCCAATGAACTTATAGCGTTGTTCTTGGTGAATATGAATGTTGGGCAGGTGTTTTAATAATAATTGCTCGGCACTTTTATCAACCTTCACCCAGGCCTGTAAGATACTTTGGTTGGGTAAAAATTGTGCGTTTTTAGTGAGGGTAAGTTTGTCTATCGGGGGCAATGGAGGAAGGTCGGTGCTGGCTTGCTCACTTATTTTTTCCAGTTGCTGAGAGAAATTCAGCTCAAAATCCTTGTATTTAACACTTTGCGTAGAAGGCAGTAATGCTTGTAGGGGTTTATGCAGAATTAACAGTGCAATGAGCACAATACCCGGCCAGGTGATCTTGTCTATGACAGCCAGAGTAAACTCCATCCAGTGCATCGTATTCCCTTATAGAAGATTATTTTGACAGGCATGGTAGCACAGCGGCTTTTCGAGATTAAATGACAGACATAAAAAAGCCCATCATGGATGGGCTATGTACAGGATGTGCTAAAGGTAATTAAAGTTTAACGATTAACTTACCCTTGTTGTCACCGGTGAAAAACATATTCAAGGCGGTCATGGCCGACTCTAGTCCATCCAATATATGCGCGCGGTGTTTAATCTTACCACCCATTACATAAGGGGTTAGCTTTTGAATCAGTGCTGGCACATCGCCAAAATGATCCGGCATAGCAAAACCCTGGATGGTGATGCGCTTTTTAATCAAAGGAATCCAGTTAGGGCCCAATGGTGGAGTAGGGTTAGTGTAATCGGCAATCATGCCACAGACAGCAACACGGGCATGGGCATTTAAACGATTAAATACATGGCCCTGAACGGGGCCGCCGGTGTTTTCAAAATACACATCTATGCCCTTGGGGGTCAGTTCTGCTAGCTTGGCAGCAATATCATCTGTCTTGTAATTAATGGCGCCA
>Ga0209396_1002092_pt1 | contig 21327 bp, 20 predicted proteins | sample GOMGulsemesocosm_6_FD_184638 | JGI IMG/M metagenome (GOLD analysis project Ga0209396, IMG submission 184638) | Methane-oxidizing microbial communities from mesocosms in the Gulf of Mexico - GOM8C Gulf of Mexico (SPAdes) (version 2) | ecosystem: Environmental > Aquatic > Marine > Cold seeps...
AGGCGAAAAATACGGTTGATAGTAGAATGATTGAGACAGGTATCTGCCAGAAACTGTGCGAAATACCATCGAAATAATAATCCGCTTCACGAAAGAAAATCATGCCAAAAAAGCCACTGATTAGAATGAATAGACCAGCGGATTCAGGCTCCTTTTTGATCATTCTAAAAAAGTTAATTGCGGCGATTAAAACAAAACCGGATTGGGAGAACTCGGTCATTGAAACTTCAGCTAAGTGATTTTCTAATATTTTAATATCGATATACACGCTGGCGACAACATAGACCATTAGAGCAATGAGTATGATCATTTCTAGGGCTAAGTTTTTAAGGGGGGTAAAATTCATAAGTGGCTTATCTTTTAAGTAAAAAAATCTATTTTACAGAGTTATTAGTGTTTTGATAATAGCTGTTTCAAGCCGCGGCTAATCTGCTGCGAATAATGACTTAGAAGTGAATGACCCATTAACAAACATTAACGCCTTTAACAATCCTAAACCCGTAATGTCATCGCTCTAGAGATCGATAGCTTACTTGTATAAAACTGCGATATTAAGGCGTTTCCCCTATTACCACTTTCATTGGAAAAGTCCGCCTATTTACATTAAACGCTGAGTAACATTGGGATCATAGCTGCTACTAGCAGTAATGCCATAAAACTATTAAAGAAAACAATCCGGTTACCAACGTTGAGCCAGTTGCTCAAAGCAGCCCCCGACAAAGCCCAAATGCTGATAGTGGGTATGTTCACTAAAGCAAACAAGAGAATCAACTGCAACAGGTTGGTTAAGTCATTGTCTGCTGTGGTGTAGGCGACTGTCACTATGAGCGCAACGCTCCAAGCTTTCGGGTTGACCCATTGAAAAAGAGCGGCCTGTATAAAGCCAATTGGAGTCGCTATATTATCGGCGTTTGCCGAACTGAGTGATCGGCTTCGGGCTATTTGTATTGCGAGCCAAATCACGTACACGCCACAGGCAAATCGAAGGACAGTATAAATCCCGCGGTTGTGTTCCAGTACATCCCCTAGACCGATTCCTACAAGTAATACCATTGATAAAAACCCTGCGCTAATGCCCAACAATAAAGGTATTGAACGAAGAAACCCAAAATTAGCGCCTGATGTGAGCAACAAGAAATTGCCGGGCCCCGGTGAAATTGACATAACAAATGCAAACCCCATGAGTGCCATTATTAATTCACTGGTCATGTTAATTATCCTAAGCTCAAAATTAAGCGTTTATATTGACAGCTAGAGAGGAATGAATCACTGTTGGTGCGTCTCGTTTTTTTAACAGATCGTCTCATAAGGTGGCTCAGATTGATTAATCAGGATGTAGTATCCAAGGTTTTCTCGACCCTCAGATTGCAGAGTGATTTCTACTTTCGGGCACATTTTCGAGGCCAATTTAGTGTTGAAGTACCTCGTGAGCGGCGCACGGTTCGTTTTCACTTAGTGCGTGAAGGAGAATGCTACCTACAAATAGTGGGCTCAACGCCTCTCTTGATACGTAAAGGTGATCTTGTGCTTATACCTGATGGCGCATCGCAAACGTTAAGCAGCAATACCGATTTGCCTGCTGTTTCTCTTCCACAGATATTGTCTGAAAATACTCTAGAAAATGGTGTGTTTAGCCATGGGAAGGGCAGAGAACAGGTCAGTTTATTATGTGGTTATTGCTCTTTTGATGAAGCAATTGACCATCCTTTACTCACCGCTCTTCCCGCATTGATTGTGCTTAACCAGGTTAGTCTGAAGGATGATCCTTTGCTCTTCTCAGCATTGAAACTTCTTTCACTAGAAGAGGAACGAGAGCTACTCGGAATGAGTTCTATACTCAGTCGGATGCTAGAGATTATTCTGATTCAGGTGGTGCGTCGCGCCACGTTTGGCGAAGCTGAGTATCAAACAGGATTTTTTGCGGCGCTGCGTGATCCAAAACTCAGCAAAGCCTTAAGCGTAATACATAACGAGCCGCAAGTGAGTTGGACAATCGATAGTTTGGCGCAGCAAGCGGGTATGTCGAGAGCTCGCTTTGCCAGTCGGTTCACTGATTTCATAGGCGCTCCTCCTATCAGTTATCTCACTAAATGGCGTTTGATGAAAAGCCGCGAGCTCTTGGGTACAACTAAGCTTGATATGGAAGAAATTGCCAACCGTTGCGGCTATTCCTGTGCATCCTCTTTTTCTCGACGTTTTAAAGAAGAGTATAAAATAGGACCAGGGGCTTTTCGTAAGTCGGCATAATGAAGCAAGATGAGGGAACGCCAAAGGTAGTCGCTATTTTGGGCTAGATAGGAGCATCAATCATCACGATTTCACAGTCAGTTAATGCACTAAGCGTAATGCTATTACTTTGCGTGACTTGTGCACCATCGCCTTTATTCATGATTTGGCGCTGGTTGTTATCAACGATCTCAAACTGGCCTTTAGATGCCAATACATAAGCTTGATCATTGATCGATTGCTCTATTGTTTGTCCAGCACGCATAAAGCCTCCCAAGATTCGTGCCTTTTGATGTATGAACAACGCCTGTTCTTTATCTTGAGGGAAACCTGATACCAGCAGCGGCAGTTTATCGATCACGGCTTGATTGGGGAAAGCACGGCTCTCCCAGCGCGGCTCAACATTTCTTTCATCTGACTCAATCCAGATTTGATAAAGGGTTAAATCTTCGGATTCTAGGTTGTATTCACTGTGCACAATGCCTTTTCCTGCACTCATTACTTGAATAACGCCTGCATTGGTCACACCTTTATTGCCTTGTGAGTCTTGATGGGTAATAGCGCCACTGCGTACGTAAGTAATGATTTCCATGTTGTTATGCGGGTGCGGCGGGAACCCTGTTCCCGCTTGCACCCAGTCATCATTAATCACCCGTACTTTGCCAAACCCCATGCGTTTGGGATTGTAATAATTGGCGAAACTGAAGTGATGGTGGGCTTTAAGCCAGCCATGATCCGCACCGCCTAAGCTAGCGTAGGGAATATGTTCAATCATTGCATTCTCCTAATAATAGTTTCCATCCAGAAACAGCCGCCTACTGCGAATGTCTCACAAGTTCAATCTGCGCACCCATAGATATGGTTATTTAGAACAGCTAAACGCCTATATCTAGTAGCGTACATCTTGAGCCATTGCGTCGCTTTTGCTATGACTTCGTTTCAGGATGAAAGCTGAATAAAATATCTAAAGGATGTGTCTGTCATGGCTTTGCGAGAAATCTTGCAAAGGACCCAATGGCACAATCGCAGTGGGGTTGATTGATCCGTGTGAGGCGTAATAATGTATCTTTGAATATTCAAGATCGACCGTTTGCGCGATACCTGCTACTTGGTAGAGCTCTCGTACATAGTTACTGATGTGATGATACTCACTCAACTTGGCTTTATTGCATTTAAAATGGCCGTGATAAATAGCATCGAAGCGAATTAAGGTGGTGAACAAACGCCAATCAGCTTCTGTGATTTGACTGCCGACTAAGTAGCGCTGAGTACTCAAACGATCTTCTAACCACTCTAAAGTGTCGAATAGACCTGTATAAGCGCTGTTATACGCCTCTTGCGTGGTCGCAAAGCCCGCGCGATAGACGCCGTTATTCACTGTGTCGTATATTCTTTGGTTTACTTGCTCTATTTCTTCTTGTAGCGCAGTGGGGAAATAATCATCGCTATTACCTGTGATCGCGTTAAAGGCTGAGTTAAATATGCGGATAATATCCACAGACTCATTATTGACGATAGTCTGAGTTTGCTTATCCCATAAAATAGGGACGGTCACTCGGCCTTGGTATTCAGGGTTTGATTTCAAGTACAGTTGATAGGCGTAATTAAATTGATACAGGGGATCAGTGTACTCACTTGCTGCATCGGTATCGAACTCCCAGCCATTGTCCAGCATCTCAGCTTTAACAACACTGACTGAAATAATTGATTCTAACTGTTTTAGTTGACGAAAGATCAAAGTGCGGTGCGCCCAAGGACATGCAAGGGATATATACAAATGATAGCGTCCAGCTTCAGCAGGGTACAAGCTATCACTATCCTCTGAAATAGTATGTCTAAACATACTGTCTTGACGTACAAATTGACCTTTATTGTTTTTGGTGTCGTACCATTGATCGACCCATTTACCTGCAACGATTAATCCCATGTTCTCTCTCCCACTGTTAGCGCAGATCTTAGAGTTAAAAGCTTCTCTAGCTGCTTTATGAGACCTCTGCATCATGTTACGGATGTAGATAAGACAAGGCAAAAACAGGCGAAATAGCGGAGTCAGTGTGTCCCTGTTGTTGGGTATTACTGGGGTAAATGAGCATATTAAGCCTGTTTTTAACACCGTATTATCAAATGCAGTAGTTATGCAGAGGTCTCTTGTTAATTACTTGACCTATACAGTGTAGTTTTTTAAACTCTTGCAATATATAGGGGTTAACGCAAATGACAGTTACGCTAAATGCAACAATATGATTTTGTCGCGCTACGCAGTTTTGCCGCTGTCGTAGAGGCGGGTAGTTTTAAAGGCGCAGCATCGCTGCTGCAGGCCAGTACTGCGGCAATTAGCCGTCGAGTGTCAGGGCTTGAAGCGAGCATGGGGGTGAAGTTACTTAACAGAACCACCCGTCAAATCGATTTAACCCAAGAGGGCAGAGTTTTTTATCAAGATCTGACAGATATTTTTGCATCGATGGATCATGCGCTAGAAAAAGTCCAGCGCGGTACTGAAACAGTCAAAGGCAGTTTACGCATAGCGGCGCCGTTAAGTTTTGGCATGTCGATTTTATCGCCAGCACTGCCTAAATTTATGCAGCGTTATAACGAAATAGATGTACAGCTGCAATTAAACGATGGCATTACCGATCTTATCGCCGATGGCATTGATGTGGCGATTCGTATTGGAAAGTTAAAAGACTCGAGCTTAGTAGCGACGCATATTAATACTATCGAGCGCATATTCTGTGCAAGCCCTGCTTATATCGAGCAATTTGGTGAGCCAAAAACACTTCAAGATTTAGAGCGACACAACTGGTTACAGTACTCATTGATTAATACTAAAGAGAGCTGGCTCACCTCCCTGGGAAAAACATTGGAGCTGACGGGATCACTGGTGAGTAATAATGGTGATGTGTTAAAAGATGCCATTATACAAGGTATTGGCATATCAGTGTTACCTGAATTTATTGTAAAAAAATCGCTATTGAGCGGTGATCTGCAGGAAATATTAGTCGGGATGAGGCCTGAACCATTAGGTTTGTACGCACTAAGACCCTCTCGCCAATATACGCCGAGTAAGGTCAAAGTGCTGATAGATTATTTACGTGAGACGACAGGCTCACCGTCTAAAATTTAAAAAGAATAACTAGCCCCGAGAAAAGTAGTCCAGCTGTTATCGCGATCAACTAAAGGGGAGTTTTTAATTTCGCTATCTAGCACAGTGTAGCTCGCTCCATGTGCCAAAATGAAGTTATCGTTGATTGGGTATAAAAATTGATAGCCAATGTAGGGATTAACACTTGATTTTGCTTGATAGGCTGCGCGGGTTCCGGTGACTTCACTGGTACGCACACCGTAGTAATAATTGTTGAAATTATCGCTCTGCGCACTTAACCCAACATTGGGTTGGAACATACCGCCCATCAGTGGCAGGTTGTGCTGGTAGTTAATATCTAATACGTAACCTTTATGGGTGGATGAAACATCAGACATTAGCGAGCTATTAAAGGAGCCTTGGCCCACTTGATAAGCGACATTTACCCCAAGATCGACACTGTTTTTACGCTTTTGCATGCCATTAAAAACCTGAGAGTCAGATGCTTTATAGCCTTCTCCCTCTGAGCTAAGCTCAAGCGATATCGACAACGGAGATTGCTCAGTGTTGTAAACGTCTATATTTATGCCCTGCATTCCCACACTCCAACCTTCACCTTCATACTCAATGAACGGGAAAGCGCCTGAGTTATCTTTAAAGTCTTGATAAATGGGTTTTGAATAATGAGCGCCAATACCTACGTTAAACTCTCCGGCTTGCAGCTGGGTTGCCACTGCCAGTGGCAACAGAGAGAGTAGTGGTAAAGATGAAATGATTTTTTTATAAGCCATGATGAATTCCTTAATGAATGAATAAGGATATTTTGCAGCAAAATAGGCACTAGACACTATCGGCAAAGTGTCACAGCTTGTACCCATACACTGTATTTAGCCTGAGTCCGAGACTTCAAAGTGAGAACAGAGTGTAAGATATTGGTTTTACAGTGGAATAGAAATGTCTATGCACCCTTAGGTTAGTGGGTATTTTTCTAACCGCTGTGGAATCTTGAGCTTGCCTATGTGGTGCTGTAAAGTCACTGATTCAGGTTTCGAAATGTTCGATCCAGTGGTAAATACAAGCTTAAGCAAGCGCCGCCTAACACGGATTGTGAAATCATAATTTTACCGTTGTGTTGTTGCACAATCGCTCTGACAATCGATAAACCTAGGCCGTGTCCGCCAGATTCTCGTGTTCTTGCATCATCGAGGCGCTCAAAGGGTTCGAGAATTCTTTTTCGCTCATGCACGGGTATACCTAAGCCATCGTCTTCAACATTAATAACCACATTAACGCCTTCAATATGATGGGTGATTTGTATGTTGTTTTTGGCATGGATATCGGCATTTCTGACTAAATTACTGAGCGCGCGTAATAGCAGTCTTGAATCGTAGCGACAGATAACCTCAGGCCCTAAGCCTATAGCGAAATTCTTTTTACAACTGCGCTGTAAAATAGCGTGATGGTTGGCGAGCCATTGCTGTAGCTCTTGTGGCTCAAGTAAAAATAACTCCTGATTTAGCTCCATCCTGGCGAAACTCAGCATCTCATTGACCAGCAAATCCAACTCACTTAGATCTTCTTCAATGCCTTCAATGTAAAGTTTATGATCTTCTTCTGAGCTACCGTACTCTAAAAGTTCGGCCTGACAGCGCAATCTAAAAATAGGGGTGCGCAACTCATGGGCTACCGCATTGGTGAGTCGCCGGTGGCTGGCAATTAGTTGCTCTATTCGCTCAGCCATTTTATTAAATGCCGAGTTTAATCCGCCGACTTTATGATTGTATTTCTCTGATACTCGCGTATTGAATTCGCCATTGGAGATTTTTATTGCCGAGAGCTCTAGCACTTTTAATTTACGGTGTAAAAAGTATACCCAAGGGCCTAGAATTAACGCTAACGTAAAGAAAAAACCAAACATATAGATGCGGCCTAAGGTCTCTTCTGCTTGCCATATTTCGGCAGAGTCGTCAGTGGTAACTTCGTAATATTTATCATCAAAGGCGTGTACATACACATTATAACCGGCTAAAAAATTCGACTGGACGAAGACGCTTGTGTCTTTAAATCGATCGTGCTGGATGACCTCTAGCTCTGTGACCTCTGTTAAGAGCAGGTCTTCATCACTCATCGCTTTGTGCATCGCCGCAAGTGCGACCTCTGAGCCTCCAAGGGCGTAGATTTGCTCGAATAGCCCAGAGTAAGCAGTGGCAGACATTCTTATAGATTCTTTCTCAATATTATAATAATGCTCACGGGCGGTGTAATCGATAATAAAAAAGAGACTAAAAATGGCACTAATAATAGTGATATAAAGAGTTAGGAATAAGCGGGCCATAAGTAAATGCTCTAGTTTTGGATGATGAGAGCGCAGTGTTATTGCTGTAGAAATGGAGCCTGCGCCAGATATGTCTCATAAAGGTATTAGTATATTGGCATATTTAGCGCAGGGGATCTGTCTGTCATTGTATTGGTTTGTATTTACATTACCCTCTGACTACCATTCATTGGCGACTAATAAATATCCTTTCCCTCGCAGCGTAATAATTTTTTTAGGAAGCGCTGGGTCATCTTGCAATTTTTTGCGCAGCAGTACTATTTTATTATCGATAGTGCGGTCAATGCCATCGTAGTCAATACCGCGGGTGAGCCTCACTAAGCGCTCACGCGAGAGTACTTTATCGGCGTGCTCCACCAATATTCTCAGCAGATCGAATTCGCTGGGGGTTAAGTTGACTAACTCACTGTTTAATAATGTGCGTTGCGTCAGTACATTGAGTGAAAGGCTGCCCAGTTGAAATACATTAGCGTCACTATTTGGCTCATTATTAACATCATTATTGCCAGTCTCAGCAACGGTCTCTTTGCGGCGCAATAACATGCGAATTCTCGCCAGTAACACTCTGGGTTGAATCGGTTTACAAACAAAGTCGTCCGCCCCCATTTCTAGGGCAGCAACTTGATCCATATCATCATCACTGGCGGTTAAGATCAGAATTTTACCGTTAAACTGGGTGCGTATTTCGCGGCAAACACTCAAGCCGTCTTTGCCCGGTAGCATGAGGTCCAAAATCAGCAAGTCAGGTTGATGCGTAGTGAGTAAGCCTTCACATTGCGAGCCGTCAAAGCCTGTGAATACCGTGAGGCCATTGCGGCTTAAATAGAGGCTTAAAAGGTTAGAGAGCTTTTTATCATCTTCAATTAACAGTATTTTTTCTTGCATGCCTGAGCCTAGAATTGAGTTAATGTTTACCCGTCATAAAAAGTCACAAAACGTAGCGAGTGCAAACAAAACAAGTAAAAATCGGCGAAATAGCGCGCTTAGTAGACCCTTATTTATGGGCGTTACTGATATAAACGAGCATTTTGGATGATTTAAGCACCACTTAATTCATCTTTATTGAACCGATTTTGACGAAGTTTGTTGGGCGTAGTCGTTTTGCGACGCTCATGTTTTTCGGGTAGAAAAATATATTAGGAGCTTGTTTTAACAGCTTTTAAACAGAAATTATAGTTGTTTATAGAATGCGTGTTGAAGAGATAGTTCCGCAGAGGTTTGCCTTTGGGAAGCTTAACAGTGTTTAATAAGGATGCAGCAAACAAGTCCCAGACGCCTCTGGCGCATAGGCTTATTTGTGTGATTTGCTATTTTTTCACCGGGCGGCCAGCGTGGCAGTCCTCGTGTCCTTGAGGTAAACTATTACCTTAGTCACACACAAATATGTTCGCCTTGGGGTGCTTGAGATTTGCTCGTTTCTTTTTGAGTTGTTTGAGCCTGTAAAATCATATCCGCTGCTTTTTCTGCGATCATAATAACAGGTGAGCAAGTATTGCCAGAGACAATGGTTGGCATAATAGAAGCATCGGCAATTCTGATACCTTGCAGGCCGTGAACTTGTAACTGGCTATTAACCACCGCCATCTTATCAGAGCCCATTTTACAAGTGCCTACTGGATGAAATATCGTAGTGCCTAAATCTCCTGCGGCTTTTAATAGCGCCTCATCAGATTGCACATCAGCCCCGGGTTTGTACTCTTGAGGATTATAAGCAATTAAGCTATTTGCCTGAAATATTTTACGGGTTAGTTTTAGTGAATCAATCGCCACTTGTTTGTCTTCGGGGTGGGATAAATAATTTGCTTTTATGATAGGTTTTGTATTGAGCGCTTTACTACTTAAGTGCACATAGCCAACACTTTTAGGGCGCAAGTTGCATACAGATGCCGTGATCGCCGGGAACTTATCTAATGGATCACCCAATTTGTCACAACTTAGCGGTTGCACGTGGTATTCAATATTAGAGCTAGTGTACTGTGCTGAGCTTTTTGCAAATCCGCCCATTTGACTCGGAGCCATAGACAGTGGTCCGCTGCGAGTTAATGCGTATTCTATAGCCATTTTAGCCTTACTAAATAAGCTGTGTGATAGCTCGTTTAAGGTATTGGCGTTGTCTAATTTAAAAACCATGCGTACTTGTAAATGATCTTGCAAGTTTTCCCCTACGCCGGGCAAATCGTGTTGTTGCTTAATGTCTAGGCTATCTAAAAGCGCCTTAGCCGCTATGCCTGAACGCTGTAATAACATAGGCGAGGCTACAGCACCCGCCGCTAAAATCACTTCTTTAGTGGCGCTAGCGTACAAAGTTTTAGCGCGTTTCAAATCTTTGCCTTGCTGTAAATGAACGCCCAAGACCTGCTGGTCTTTTAACTCTAAACGCTCGGCTTGAGTACGGGTTAAAACCGTTAAGTTTGATCTGTGGCTGATGGGGTGTAAAAAAGCGTCAGCGCTAGACCAGCGCCTGCCCTTTTTCTGATTCACTTCAAAGTAGCAGAAACCAAGGTTATCACCGTTGTTATAATCTTGGGATTGTGTGATGCCTATCTCACCAGCGGCTTGCATAACATTATCTAAAATGGGCCAGGAGAGTCGTTGTTTTTCTACGCGCCATTCACCGCCAGCACCATGGAATTCGCTTTCTCCCGCCCAGTGGTCTTCTGACTTTTTAAAGTAAGGTAAAACATCTTGCCAGCCCCAGCCTTCATTGCCTAAATCTTGCCAGTGTTGGTAGTCACTTGATTGGCCACGCATGTAAATCATGCCGTTAATGGATGAGCATCCGCCCAGTGTTTTACCCCGGGGATAATTGAGGGAACGTCCGTTTAAACCCTCATCGGCTTGTGTTTTAAAGCACCAATCCGTTTTAGGGTTGTTCATCGTGAACAAGTAGCCAATCGGTATTTTAATCCAAGGATAGTTATCTTTACCGCCTGCCTCTATAAGTAGCACTTTATTAGCGGGGTCCGCTGACAGGCGATTGGCCAATACACAGCCAGCCGTTCCCGCACCTATGATTATATAATCAACTTGGTAATCAGCATTTAAACTATGACTCATAGATTGATACTCCAAAAATAGAGCTAAGGTTATAAACCAGCACGGCGATGATGGCAATAGTGTTTGTTGACCAAGACCACTTGGATTTAAGGGTTGGCTTCAAGAAAAAGCGGTACTGTTCGATGGCCGCTTATCATACACCATTTACTGTAAGGCTCTAAAAAATGGTTTGCAAAAGGTCCTTGGAGACTGTTATCGGTTTACAAGTACTATTTGTGGGAATGACTAACGCTAATGGGTTTGAAAATATGATGAACTGGCTCCACCGTCTAATGGTAGGATATGGCCTGTAATGTATTTGGCTTCTGGGCTACTTAAATACATGGCCGCCGCCGCCACTTCGCTTAAATAAGCCTCTCTTTGCATCGGGATTGAGGCAAAGAAATTTTTTCCACGCCTGGATGCATTGCCCATCCCAGAGCCCGCAGGGCCCGGAGCTATGGCATTAACATTAATGCCATGTTGCCCTAACTCAGCGGCAACGGCTTGAATAAAAGCTCCTAATCCTCCTTTTGATGCGGCGTAAGCTGATCGATCAATACAGCCGCGTAACCCGTGCAGGGAAGACAAGTGCAGTATGGATCCCTTTTGTTGTTTGATCATTATTTCAGCCACCGCTTTGGTTAAACGAAACGCGCCGGTAAGATTAATATCGATCACCCGAGAAAAGTCTTCATCTGTGGTTTTTAGCAGAGAGTTGTTGTTAATGATACCCGCTGCATTGATAACTACATCGATGTCGCCCATGATGTCATTGGCCTGTTGTATCGCTTTGATAACACTTTCATTAGAAGATAGATCGATACAACCAAAAGCTGCCCAGTTAATGGTTTCATTGATAGCAGGGGTTAAGTCGTAACCTGCCACTTGGTCGTTTCTTGCCTGTGCGGCGCTGGCAATCGAATATCCAAGCTCTCCATTAGCCCCTATGATAATAGTCTTGTTCATTTTATATCTTCTTTAAGTATAAGATTTTATATAGAAATATATTATATTTTTGAAAGCATAATATACAATAATAATTGAAAAGATATTTAGATAGCATTATGCTAAGCGAAATTGATGAATAATAAGAAGATATCGCGATAGATTATGGAAGCACAATTAGGTTCAGTTGTAGGTAATTTAGCGAATCAATTAAGAAGAGATATTGCCTTAGGAATTATTAAGCCTGGCACTAAATTAAATATTGAGGCGCTGAAAAAAGAGTATAAAGTTTCACACCCTTCTGTGCGTGAAGCTCTGTCCTTACTGGCTGGTGAAAAATTTGTATCATCAATTGATCAAAAAGGCTTCAGAGTACTTAAAACCTCTAGTGAAGAGTTAAAAGATATTACTCGTATACGCGCAGAGTTAGAGTGTTTGGCTTTTGAGTGGTCTGTTAATAATGCAAATATAGATTGGCGAGCGGGTATCGTTGCCGCGCATCACGCACTGACGGAAGTTGAAAATGAAATGTTATCTGACCATGTTGCATTTGCACTGGAATGGGATGAGAGAAACCGAAATTTTCATTATGCTATCGTGGGCAATTGTGGGTCGCCTCAGCTATTAGACCTTATTGCTCAAAATTACGCTTTAACAAGAAGATACCGCTTAATGGCCTATTCAAATGACCATACGGCTAAGGGCCTTAAAGCATTCTTGAAAATGAGTTCCCAAGAGCACGAAAATTTAAAAACCGCGGCTTTAGCGGGAGATATAGAAGTAGGAAAAGACATTATTCGCAACCACATCACCAAAGGTGCGGTTATTGATGTAAATTGACCAAAAAATAAAAACTTCAATTTTAAAAACAATAAGGATATTTTCAATGATAAAAATACCAAAAAGTTTAAAGTCTGTCGTTTTCGGTGCAGCAGTTATGTTGGGAGGAGTCAGTGCTCCTACAATGGCCGCTGATCTGAACTTCTTTACCATAGGCACCGGTGGAACAGCCTATACTTATTATCCGGTTGGTGGTGTTATTGCTAATGCTATCTCTAAACCACCGGGATCTAGATCTTGTGATAAAGGCGGAAGTTGTGGTGTAGATGGTTTGATAGCCTCAGCAGTCTCTTCACGTGGATCCGTTGATAACATCAATGCGGTACTTTCTGGCTTGAGAAACTCTGGTTTTGCTCAATCAGATGTGGCCTATTGGGCTTATACCGGTACGGGTACTATGGAAGGCAAAGAGCCTGCCAAAAATTTGCGTACAATTGCCGCGTTGTTTGAAGAGCATATTCATTTAGTGGCATTGGCTGATAGTGGTATTAATTCTGTCGCTGACTTAAAAGGTAAGCGCGTCTCTTTAGATGAGCCGGGGTCAGGGACTTATGTTGATGCAAATCTAATATTAGAGGCGAATGGTTTAACGTCTAAAGACCTTGTTGCTGAAGCGCTTAAAGGTGGAGCTGCATCAGAGGCACTACGCAATGGTAAAATTGATGCTTTCTTCACTGTAGCAGGCTATCCAACAGGGAGTATTGTTGAGCTAGCTTCTGCGGAGAAAATTAAATTAGTACCTATTGATGGAGCAGCGGCAAAGCAGCTTACAGATAAGTATGGTTTCTTTGCTCAAAGTGAAATCCCAACAGGTACGTACGAGGGTGTTGAAAGTGCATCAACAGTCGCTGTCGGTGCCCAGTGGTATACAAATGCCAGCGAAAACGAAGAGCTAATCTACAATATTACTAAAGCGTTGTGGAATGAAAAATCACGTAAGCTATTAGATGTTGGTCACGCTAAAGGTAAGACAATTACTCAACAGACTGCTCTAAACGGTGTCGGCGTTCCTTTACACGACGGTGCTAAGCGTTTTTATAAAGAAGCGGGTTTATTAAAATAAACAGCTAGTTTGTCAATAATACGGGTGCTTAAGGTGCCCGTATTTATTTAAGGGAGTTTATTCTCCTGTTCCGTTATCCTCACTAACTATTGATGCCCTTAAATGACGTCTTGAATGTATAGGGAGACAAATATGTCTGATCATACCGATAACCCGCTCAGCGCTTCTGAGCTGGAAGCGATAGAACGTAAGTACGACCCAGAATTAGCATTTAGACCTACCGGCCAAGCGATAGCTATCCTCACATCTATTATTTTAGTGGCAATGTCTGTCTATCACTTTTACTCCTCTGGATTTGGGTTGGTAAGAGAGTTACTGCATCGTGGACTCCACCTTTCATTTGTATTGGGCTTGGTCTTTTTACTGTTCTCTTGGAAAAGAGCAGACTCCATTGAAATTCAAAAAAACACATGGTATAGAATCAATGGTGTGGCAGTACTGGATTTGTTTTTTTCTATCGCCGCCGTTGCTGCTGCTCTTTATTTGCCCTTGTTACCGCCTGAAATCGTAGCCGAACGGGTGGGGAATCCCGCGCAAATTGATGTATTAATGGGCACTATTTTACTCGTACTTACTTTAGAGGCAACGCGTCGTTCAGTGGGACCTACACTGCCAATCATTGGTATGGTCTTTATTGCCTTTGCTCTTTTTGGTCCCTATGCTCCCGGCGCTTTAAAACACGGTGGTACAAGCTGGTTAGGGCTGATTAATCATCTATATATGACTAACCAAGGCATCTATGGTGTGGCTATAGGTGTAATGGCCCAGTATGTATTCCTATTTATATTGTTTGGTGTATTAGCGACCAGAATTGGCCTCGGGCAATTGTTTATTGATTTAGCGATGGTGATTGCGGGTCGCTATTCTGGTGGTCCGGCAAAAGTCGCTATTTTTTCATCGGCATTTATGGGGACTATATCGGGTTCATCTATTGCTAATACCGTGACGACTGGGGCACTGACGATACCTGCAATGAAAAAAGTGGGCTATCCGCCACATTTTGCAGGTGCCGTTGAGGCGACTTCCTCTACCGGTGGCCAGATTACACCGCCGATATTGGGCGCCGCTGCTTTTATCATGGTCGAATACTTAGAAGTACCGCTACGTGATATTTTAGCGGCGGCACTGTTTCCCGCTCTATTACACTATTTTGGTATTTTCATCATGGTGCACTTAGAGGCAAAGAAGCTAGGTTTGCGCGGGTTAAGTCCAGATGAACTGCCTAAAGCGGCGATGGTGTTAAAGCAGCATTGGTTATCCATCATCCCACTAATCATCTTAGTGTATTTTATATTAGCGGGTAGAACACCAGATTTTGCCGCTGTTTACGGCATAATTGCCTGTATAGTGGTGGGCTTTTTAAACCCAGTAAATAGACTGTCACCGAAAGATTTATGGGATTCTCTGGCCCTTGGTGCTAAAAACACCATCGCAGTCGGTGCCGCAGCGGCGACAGTAGGTATTGTGGTCGGGGTAGTGACACTGACGGGTGTCGGCTTTCGCTTGGGTTATGTGGTGGTACAAACGGCCACTGATATGGCTGATGTTCTAGGTAACCTTTGGCTATTGAATTACTTTAGTATTGAGCAGTGGGCACTGTTTATCTCGCTAGTGTTAATTGCACTTGCCTGTATCATTATGGGTGCGGGTATTCCAACGACCGCCACTTATATTATATTAGTGGCAGTGGCAGCCCCGGCCTTAGCTCAGCTGCAAGTAGAGCCAATAGTGGCGCACTTTTTTGTGTTCTATTATGGTGTGTTAGCAGATATAACCCCGCCTGTGGCACTGGCGGCTTATGCCGCAGCCGGAATAGCAGGATCTAACCCTTTTAAAACAGGTAACACCGCTTTTCGATTAGGTATTGCTAAAGCACTAGTACCCTTTGTGTTTGTATATTCCCCAGCGTTGTTATTAGTTACTCAAGGCTTTACTTGGAGCGCATTCTTTGTGACTTTAATTGGCGCTATGTTAGGTATAGCGACTTTGGGAACGGCATTTGCAGGGTTTTTATTAGTACCTATGAGCATGGCTCAACGCTGGTATTTTGCCTTTGTCTCATTTTTATTTATCGCGCCGGGAATAGCGACGATGCTGGTGGGACTGCTACTCATCGCCCCGATGATCGCTATGCAATTAAAGCAGCGAAAGTCACTGGCAATGTCTTAAATAAGTATCTGTTTAGGTACAACTTCTCAGTACTACAAAGATGAAAAATACGCCTTTGTAGTGCTGTGTTTCACAGTAAGGGATTATGTCATCCTGATTTAAGCCGCGTGTATATAAATTGTGCGAAAACATATTTGCAAAGTGATAGATTGGCGCTGGCCATAACGATCTTTATTGAGCTTGCAACCAATGAATTAGGCATCAAGGATGCAAAATTAAATCCGCTAAACTTTACTTATTCACGGTTTTTGTCAAGTTTTTAGCCCCCCAGGACTGCTTTTTACTTGGTTTTATTAAAAGCTGCAGGGACAAAAAAATTATAACTGCCGCAGTATTTATTATCAGGGTTCAGGCTGCTGGATTTTTTGACATAAATAATCATGAAATATTTTCAGTCGATGTGAGGGCATCCGGTTGCTCGGTCGCAGTGAATATAAATTCAAATCTTTGCTGCTGAAGTCTTCTAAAAGGGGGGTTAAAGCTGCTGCGGCAAGATCTTTTGCTACCAAAAATTCAGGGATAAAGGCTATCCCACGACCAGAGAGCAAAGCTGTATGTAGCAACTTGCTATTATTAGATAATAAATGCGGCTTTACATACACATCTATTGGCTTTCGTCCTTTGAAGAACTGCCATTTACGAGTAGCGCCGGGGAGCGTAAACATCAAGCAGGCGTGCCCTTGCAGTTGGCGGGGCTCTGTAGGCACGCCATATTTTGTTAAGTAGCTGGGGGTTGCACAGGCAATGAATTGATAATTGGTGATCTTTCGGCAAATCAAGTTGCTGTCTGAGAGTTGGTTGGCCAAGCGTAGTACCAGATCAAACTGACCTTCGAGTACATTGACCTGTTGATCGCTTAATTGTACATCAAGTGTAATCTCAGGGTGTTTTGCCATAAAGGAGTCAATAATGGGGGCTAATATTTCGAGTCCCCAGCTCATGGGCGCGCTAATGCGTATATTGCCTGCCGTGCTTTGATGCGATTCAACCAGTTGCTCTTTTAAATCTTGCCATTGATTGATCATTTCCAATGCGCGATTATAGCAATGCCTGCCGCTGTCGGTGATTTGCATTTGACGCGTGCTTCGATTGAACAGTACCGTATCGAGATTACACTCTAATTGCTCAATAGATTTGGATACTCTCGCAGCAGATACGTTAAGTCTCGCAGCAGCTGCGGTAAAACTGCCGCATTCCACCACAGCTTTGAGTACTTTCAAACTTTCTAACTGATTAATTTTTGTCATTTTCAACTTTTTATTAATAATGTTTCAATATGTGGCATGTTTACAGGATATTAGTTGAATGTCAAAATAAATGAACATTCACTCTCACCAGAAAAAGATTATGAGAATTACCCAAAAGGCGGCTTTGGCCTTATTATTACCGAGGGCTAGTAAACCACCCTTTACAAGCCTAGCGTAGCTAAAGCAGCCGTGATCGCTACAGTAGAGCAGGCCGACAGTTGGCAGCTAGTTATTACAGCGGCGCACTTGCAAGATACTGTAGTCATTGAGCAATTGATGAATGCAGTCGCACTTTCGCAGTACAACTATTATTCCAAACCAAGCATTGCTCCATCCGCGGCTCAGCCCATTGGTGAAAAAATGTCATCCTATTATGTGAAAGGCTCTCTTGCATCTTTGGCAAAAAAATACAGTGACCTGCCGATAATTGCTAATGGTGGAGTTAGTGAGCCGCTGTTAGCGATAGATTCATTAGAGAGAGCCCAACGTTTTAATATTACGTAAATAGGCGGCTCCTAATTCTTAGAGGTTACTTCATAGGCGTGGAGTAGCGGTAGTTAGGTGCGATATTAGGGTTAAGTATTTATTTCCTGTAAAAGTATTCGCTTTACCCTTGCAGTTACTATTAGATAGTTTCCATTATTTACCCGATATATAGAGAAAATTTTATGAACCTTGAATATAAGCAGTTGATTAGTCGGTATATCAGAGCAAAAGATGCAAGCAAACCCCATTTGATGCAAAGTGTGTTTTCTGAACATGCGACTTTGAGCATGCGAGTCGATTCCGACAATATTTCGTTCCCTGCTGATACAGCAGGGGTCAATAATATTACAGAAGTACTCATAGCTAAGTTTAATCAATCGTACGAAAATATTTATACACTATGCCTAACAGATACTTGGCAGCAGCGTTCAAACACCGTTAATTGCCGTTGGTTAGTCTTTATGAGCGAAAAAGACTCTGGTGCTACTCGCGTTGGATTTGGACTGTATGATTGGTTATTTGAAAGTGACGACTCAAATTTGGTGAGTCACTTGAGTATAGAAATCGAAGACATGCAGCTTTTTCCAGAGCAATTGCAACCCGAGATAATGTCTTGTATGAACAATTTGTCATATCCGTGGGTATCTACTGCTGACGTTTTGCACTCAATGTCAGGTGTTGCTGGGCTTAGTGAAGTTCGCAGCAAAATTGATGCGTCCGCTCAAGTGAGCATTGATTGTTAATCACGCCAATACTTTTGATCGATAGCAACTAGTTAGTTCTCATCCAGAAACGGGGTCGTAACGAGTGGGACATCCGCAGTAGATATCTGTTTCTTGCTGGGAACTAGTTATCTTGTGCTGTGAGGGCAAAAACATTCTCCTTGGTTAAAACTAATTTGCTGTAAATGACAGGTAGCAGGTCTATGATACGTTAAAAAATGTTACTCCATACAAAGAGACAAATCCCTCTAAAAAGGGGTTACAAAAATATTAAGAGGAAGACCCTTTGTACCAACTATATTACTATCCCTTGAATGCGAGTATGGCTCCCCACTTTATTCTCGAAGAGCTGGGTGTCGATTTTGAATTAATGACTGTCGATAGAAAAAGTAATGCGCAAAAATCGGCTAAATATTTAGCTTTAAACCCCGCGGGAAGAATACCCACTCTTATTGATGATGGTTTAGCTATTTTTGAGAGCCCGGCTATTTGCGTGCATTTAGCTGAATCACATCCAAAATCGAATCTAATTCCCAAAATTGGCGATAAAAATAGAGCATTATTTTTTCAATGGATGATGTATCTAACCAATACTGTGCAAGCAGAACTGATGGTCTATTGTTATCCTCAAAAGCATACAACAGATGCTGAATCAGCCTCGAGTATTGTTGTGGCACAAGAGATGAGAATAACAGCCATGTTTGAGCTACTTAATCGTGAGCTTGAAAATAGAGATTTTCTCATCGCAGAATCGATCAGTGCCTGTGACTATTTCTTATTTATGCTGGCTGTTTGGGCCGATGAATTTAGCCAGCCGCCCTTATCGTTTAATCATTTATCTAGATACCTGCGTAAATTAGCAAAACGTGAAGCCGTTATTCGTGTTTGTAAGAAAGAAAAACTCAGTCTTGCCGATTACCAGTAAACTGCTTTAACAAATGACTCATTGAAAGCTTAAGTCGAAACAGTTTTTGGTGACTAATAGCTCTATTTGGAATTGAAATATGCATAGTATTCAGCAAGGTGGGTGCCGTTGCGGTCAGGCGCGGTATGAAATAGAGCTGTTGGGATCTAACACTTTAATTTGTCATTGTGTTGATTGTCAAAAGCATCTTGGTGCGCCTTTTTCTGTCTTTAGCCGTGGTGCCGAGTCACCAGTTCAAATGGCTAAAAGAGCCGACAGGCTTAATATCATTTAGTGATAAGGCCAATCGCGTTTTCTGTGAGAAGTGTGGTACTTATCTGAAATGGGAAGGTGTCGATTTTACTGATGAAGCTGAAGTTAATGCCATGACACTAGATCACCCATCTTCAGTCAGAGTTGATGAGGAGATATTTGTACGCAGCAGACTTTCATGGCTAAGCCCCTTAGCAGGTGTGGCGCAATACGAGGCAGGTAGAGGCTCATAAACCTAGATTCGGCAGTTGAATCACGAAAGAAAGCACACGTTCTTGATGCACCAAGAAAACGATAAAATATTCTTATCACCAACAAGGTGAAACAAGTTTTCACCCCTGCTGACTACAAAATTTTCTAGCTTTCTATGCACACCAATTACGTACACTCCTTTTTCGCGCTCAATCGCCGAATCTAGGTTAAAAGAAACAATAAAATAAATGTGTTGCTGCATAAACAGAAAAGGAGATTCGATGATTATTAGAAAGGCAGGTAAAACTGATATAGATTCACTGTTGGAATTGAACCGGCAAATAGGTGAATATCATCATGCCAATGCACCGAATATCTTTGTTGGACCTAATGAAGCTGAAAGAGCATTCCTTTTGCAGGCGCTGAGTGATTTAGAGCGTTTTTTTCTGGTCGCTACATTGGATGATAAAGTGGTTGGTTTTTTAACCGCGACAATCAATAAGAATGAAATCATCCCATTTATAGCCAAAGATCCAATTTGTCGGGTAGGTACAATTGTCATTGATCAAAATCATCGATCATCAGGCATTGGGCAAGCACTTATGAAAGCGTGTAAAGAGTGGGCAAAAACATCTGGCGCAGTCGAAATTAGACTCGAGGTGATGGAGTTTAACGCCAAAGCTCAGGATTTTTACTACAAGCTTGGCTTCAATACCCAGTCAAGAATCATGTCCCATAGCTTGGGTGACTAGTCATCCGCTTATGGCTAAGGAAGCAGCAAACAAGAGCAAAATTTATCTTGTGGATAACTAAGAAGCCTTCTTTACTGGTAAAGAAGTGCGGTGAATGGCGATACCTCTTCAAGTTTTCTGGCAAAGTAAATGCAGATGAAACAAGTTAACGGCCAATAGCGAGCTTTAAAACCTTCCTCTAAACGAACTTATAAGTAAGGCCAACAGCACAAAGCATTGATAGGGCAAAGGAAATACGAAGAACCCTAGCGGCTCTTGGCTTTTCAAAGATTGGCTTCAATCCACCACCGAGTAAAACCCATCCAGTATCTACCACTATCGCCACAATAAAAGCAGCTCCCCCCGTGATAATGTAGCTGGCCACAGCACTTTCAAATGGCAGAAGAAACTGCGAAAACAAAGCCAAAAAAGTGGCATATGCTTTGGGGTTTAATAAATTAAGCATAAAGCCATCTACTAGACTTGGACATTTTATATCAGCTTCAGCAGTATTTATTGGTGCCGTAGCAATTTTCCAAGCGACATATCCGATGTAGATTGCTCCCATAACTTGTAACGCAAACTTTAGTTGTGGAGCTGCTGAAAGTATTACTGCAAATCCTGTGCTTGCAGCAATAATGACTACTATTAGTCCACTAAGAATCCCCAAGAGAAACGGTATGCTATTGCGTACTCCAAAAGTTGCACTTGTGGCTGCAAGTGCTAAAGGAGCTGGCCCAGGTGAACCTAGTAACAATGCAGTTGCTGTGATTAACATGATAGTTTGCTCAAGCATGATCGATCCTTTTTATATTGTTAACAATATAAGGTTTTTTTGTTAAATATAGAAATAATTATGATGTATTTTCTTTTTATTGTCGACAATGCGGTGAGTGTTAATGCAATTAATTGATGTGAGCAAAAAATTAGAGGGCAGGTTAGTAACGCAGTTTCGTGTCTATTTGAGGTGACTAGGCGATATTTAAAATATAAATATCAGTCTTTCTGTACTAAGTTTAATTTTGGTAGCCAGCAACGAGAAAATCTTACCGACAGCTTTACTGATCTAAAAG